>Ga0075423_10000084_pt1 | contig 55296 bp, 54 predicted proteins | sample SoiMethybrSBSTD2_FD_80114 | JGI IMG/M metagenome (GOLD analysis project Ga0075423, IMG submission 80114) | Bulk soil microbial communities from a Populus tree surrounding site in Tennessee, USA - Soil MetaG P. TD hybrid SBSTD2 | ecosystem: Environmental > Terrestrial > Soil > Tree plantation... | reverse complement strand
CCCAAGCTCACGCCGCGGCCGCCCTGGCACGGCTATTCGCTCGGCCTCTGGTCGGAGGAGCTCAAGCAGCAGGCGAAAAACGCGACCGCCGGCGAGCACGAGCGCAACGCGGAATACAGCCACTCCAAGGGAATGAAGGTGCCGAAAGGAGCGAAGTTCGTCGAGCTGAAAGAAAAATATCTCGCCGACGAGCTGGCGGAGTTCAGGAAACAATCGGGGAGGAAGACGGACAAGACGTGATGAGGACTGTGTTGTTTCATGAGATATCCTAAAATCTGGCTGCTCGCGCTTTTTCTCCTCGCCTTCGCTTCCGCCGCGCGCGCCGAGACTTTCAAGCTCAGCTACTCCTCGGACAGCCCGGGGGCGCTGCCGGTCTGGATCGGCAAGGAGAGCGGTCTCTACGCGAAAAACGGCCTCGACGTGCAGCTGATCCGCGTCACCGGCAACGTGGCGGTGATGGCGGTCGTTTCGAATGAAGTAAATATCGCCTTCATGGGCGGCACGGCCGCGATTACGAGCAATCTCGCCGGCTCCGATGCGGTGATGGTCGCGGCCGGGGAGATCGCGACCGACTATTCTCTGGTTACGAATAACAAGATCAAATCTCCCGAGCAGCTCAAAGGCAGCATCATCGGCATCGCGAGTGTCGTCGGCTCGGCGACGACGGCGACGCTTTACGGACTTCAGAAATTCGGGCTCAGCCGCAACGACGTCACCCTGCTCGTGGTCGGCGGCACGCCCGAGCGTCTCGCCGCGCTGCGTACCGGGCGGATTCACGCAACGCTCTTGAGCCCGCCCACGAGCTTCGCCGCGGAGCGTGACGGCTTCAACATTATGACCGACGTGAACATGCCTCTGCCGTACAACAGCGTCGTATCGACGCGGAAATTCGCCAAGCAAAACCCCGACGTCATGCGCCGGTTCATCAAGGCGCATCTCGAAGCCGTGCATCTCTTGAAGACCGACCGCGAAGCGGGGATCAGGACGCTGGCCAAATACCTCAGGCAGACCAGAGAGCGGCAGCTGCTCGAAAAAAGCTACGACATCTCGACCGCCGAAAACATCCTCCCGCGCAAGCAATATCCGACGAATGCCGGCATCAACACGGTGCTCGAGTCGCTAGTGAAGGTCTATCCGCGCGCCGCGACTGCCAAGCCGGAGGAGTTCACGGAGCTGCAATATCTCAGGGAATTCGACGAGAGCGGCTTTATAGACGCGCTCTATAAAAAATAGCAACGACGATGGTTGCAGGAATATCCTTCGGCGGCTTACTTGTCGCCGCGTTGCTCATTGGAAGCTCCATCGAAGCGGCGCACAGCATCAAGCTGTCCATTTTCAACGTCGAGGGCTCTTTTCTGTTCGGCGCCGTCGCCGCGCGCAAGGGATGCTTTCAGCAGGAAGGCTTGCAGCCCGAGTTCAACCTCAAGAGCCGATGATCGACGATTTTTTCTTACACCAGCCGGATTCTCTGCCCGGCGCGCTCGCGCTTCTGGCCGAGCACCCCGACGAGGCGCGCGTGCTTGCGGGCGGGAGCGAGCTGATCCTGCTGCTCAAGATGCGCCTCGTCGCTTCCAGGCACCTCGTCAATATCAAAAAGATCCCCGGGCTCGGCGACCTCCGCTACGATGCCGAGTCGCGCGCGCTCAGCGTCGGCGCGCTCGTTACGCACCGGACGCTGGAGCAATCGCCGATCGTCCATGACCATTTTCCGCTCATCACCGCGATGGAGCGGCAGCTCGCCAACGTGCGCATCCGGAACGTGGGCACGCTCGCGGGCAACGTCGCGTTCGCCGAGCCGCACGCCGATCCCGGCACGCTGCTGCTCGCCTACGACGCGCGCGTGAAGCTCAAAAGCGCCCGCGGCGAGCGCACCGTTAAGATCGGCGATTTCTTCGTCGATTATTATCAGACCGCGCTCGGGCCGGACGAGCTTGTGACGGAGATCGAGATTCCGGCGCCGCCGGTTAACAGCACCGGCGCTTACCTTCGCTTCTGTCCCGGCGAGCGCCCGATGGCCGGCGCCGCGGTGATTTTACAATGGCGCAACGGCGCCTGCGCGGACGCGCGGCTGGTTCTCGGCTGCGTCGCCCCGACGCCGCTGAGACCGATCGATGTCGAAGGCGCGCTCGCGGGCAAATCGCGCGACGATATCCGCGCCGCTGCCGAGAATCTCGGCGCCGGGGCCGCGTCGATGACTCAGCCGCTCGAGGATATCTGGGGCACGGTCGAGTACAAGCGCCAGATCGTCAAGACGCTGGTCGCCCGCGCGCTGGTCCAGGCATCGCAAGAGAGCGCCGCCCATGGATGAGACGACCGTCTCGCTGAAGTTTCGTCTGAACGGCAGGGAGTGCCGCGCGGAAGTCGCGGCGAGCGAGCTTCTGATCGACTTCCTCCGCGACCGGATGAACCTCACCGGCACCAAGCGCTCGTGCGACATGGAAATCTGCGGCGCCTGCACCGTGCTGCTCGACGGCAAGGCGGTGAGCTCGTGCTCGCTCTTCGCGTTCGAGCTCGACGGCAAAGAGGTCCTCACGATCGAGGGGCTGGCGGGTCCGAACGGCCTGCATCCATTGCAGCGCGCGTTCATCGAGTGCGGCGGTTTTCAGTGCGGCTTTTGCACGCCGGGAATGATCCTGCTCGCGAAATCGCTCTTGGACGAAAAACCCGATCCGACCGTCGACGAGATCCGCGACTATATGGATGCGAACCTCTGCCGCTGCACGGGCTATCAGATGATTATCGAATCGATCCAGCGCGCGGCCGAGCTGGCGCGGGAAGCAAAGCCGTGACGATCGCCGTCGGTCAGAGCATCCCGCGCATCGATGGCCAGGAGAAGGTCACTGGCCGCGCGCTGTACGCGAGCGATTTGAAGCTCCCGAACATGGCGCACGGCAAGATTCTCCGCAGCCCGCACGCGCATGCGAAGATCGTGCGCATCGACGCGCGCCGCGCCGAGGCGATGTCGGGAGTCGTCGCGGTGCTGACGCGCGAGAATCTCACGGCGAACGCGCCTTACTTCGGCACCTACATCAAAGACCAGCCGATCGTGGCGCTGGAAAAGGTCCGCTATGTCGGCGACATCGTCGCCGCCGTGGCCGCGACGGACGAGAAGATCGCCGAGAAGGCGCTCGGCGAGATCGAGGTCGAGTACGAGGAATTGCCGGCGCTGTTCGACGTCGATGCCGCGCTCGCGGAAAATGCGCCCGCGATTCACGACGAAAACCCCGCGCGTAAAGACCCCAAGTATGGCTACGGCGCGAGCCTTTTGCGCCACGACGACACCAACATTTTTTATCATTTCCATTACGAGCGCGGCGACGTCGAGCGCGCGTTGAAGGAATCCGAACGGGTTTTTACCGAGACCTATTATCTATCGGGCGCGCAACACTATCCGATGGAGTCGCACGTCTGCGTCGCCGACGACCGCGGCGAGGAGATCACCGTTTGGAGCGCGACGCAGACGCCGTTTCCGCTGCGCCAGGAGATCGCGCGCATGTTCGGCCTGCCGCTCAGCCGCGTGCGCGTGATCGTTCCCTATGTCGGCGGAGGCTACGGCGCCAAGAGCGGCGTCAAGAACGAGGCGCTCGCGGTCGCGCTCTCGCGTCTCGCGAAGCGGCCCGTGCGGATTTATTTGAGCGCGGACGAGACATTCAAGACATTGTCGGACCCCGGCGCGAAAGTCACGATCACGACCGGCGTCAAAAACGACGGTACGTTCGTTGCGCGCCGCTGCGAGATCTATTTCGACGGCGGCGCCTACGCGAACTCCGGTCCGACGGTGACCGAGCGCGCCGGCTACCGCGCGCACGGCCCGTACAGGATCCCCAACGTCAAGACCGACGCTTACTGCGTCTACACCAACAAAGTCCCCGGCGGAGCGTTCCGCGGCTTCGGCGGCCCGCAGGTCTCGTTCGCTTACGAATCGCAGGCCGACACGATCGCGCGCCAGTTGAACATCGACGCCGTCGAGCTGCGGCTCAAAAACCTGCTCGGTAAGGGCGAATCGTATACTGCGGGAAATATCGTGATCGACTGCGATCTCAAGAACGAGCTTAAGACCATCGCCGAAGCGATCGGCTGGAAGGAAAAACCCGAGCCGTCGAAAACCCCGGGCGTGCGCCGCGGCAAAGGGATCGCCTGCGCGGTCAAGGACGGCGGCGGCGTCAACAAAGAAGCGAACGCGATGGTGCAGATCCTGATCGACGGCAGCGCGCTCTTGTTCCTGGGCTCGGTCGAGATCGGCCAGGGCGTGCGCACGGCCCTCATGCAGGTCGTCGCCGAAGAGCTGTCGCTGCCGCCGGGAAAAATCCAGGTGGCGCCGCTCGATTCCGCCTTCACCCCGTTCGATCGCGGCACGCACGCGAGCAGCGCGATCACCGTGATGGGCCAAGCGGTCCAGGCGGCGGCGCGCGACGCGCGCGAGAAATTGCTCGCGCTCGCGGCGGAGGTCTTCGAGGCGCCGGCTTCGGAGATCGCGCTCGAGGACGGCCAGCTTCTCTTCGGCGGTAAAAAAGCCGCGGTCAGCGAAGTGATGCGACGCCATTTCGGCGACCTGGAGGGCGAGATCACGGGCCGCGGCCGCTTCAAGGTCGAGCGCCGCGAGGACGCGCCGCTCGGCTATCCGGCGACGTTCTGGGAGAACGGCCTCGCCGCGGCGGAAGTCGAAGTGGACGAGAAAACCGGCGAGATAAGATTGCTGAACTACGTCTCGCTCACCGACGCCGGCACGATGATCAACCCGCTCCACTGCCGCGGGCAGGAAGAGGGGTCGGTGCTCTTCGGCATCGGCCACGCGCTCTACGAAGAGCTCGTCTATCGCGACAGCCAGCTCGCCAATCCGAACTTGATGGACTACCGCCTGCCGCGCTTCCGCGATCTGCCGCGCAAATTCCATTCGATCATCGTCGAAGAGGGCGGCGGCACGGGGCCGTTCGGCGCCAAAGGCATCGGCGAAGGCGGCACGCTCGCGGCAGCGGCGGCGATCTGCAACGCGGTCTACGACGCGACCGGCGTTCGTCTCTACAAAGTGCCGCTCACCGGCCAACGCGTCTGGACGGCGCTCGCGGAAAAGCCTGGAGCGAAACGAGGAGAGTAAGTCATGGCTGGAATGACGCTCGACCTTGCCGAGGAATGCGTCCGCCGCATCAAAGAGAAGGCGCGTGAGATGAAGCTCGAAATGTTCATCGCCGTCGTCGACGATATGGGAAAGCTCGTGGCCTACGCGCGCATGGGCGAGGCGAGCGGCGGCTTCGGCGAGAAGGTCGCCATCGCCAAGGCGAAAACGGCGGTGGCGTACAAACGCGACACCAAGCAGACGATGGAGCGCTATGCGAATTATCCCGGAAACTATTTCATCGTCGGCATGTCGGGGCTTTATCCCGACGAGTTCTGGGGCGGTCCCGGCGGCGCGCCGATCATGATCGACGGCAAGCTGGTCGGCGGCGCCGGCGTCTCCGGCTCGACGCCGGAAAACGACCACACGTGTGTCACCGAGGCGCTCGCGGGCGTTCAAGCGAAGTAAATTTGCCGGTTGCGGAGTTCACATGGAAACGGAGCTGGCGCAGAAAATCGTCGGCAGCCTGAAGGCAGCAGGGATCAACTTCATCACGTTCGTCCCTGAGACGCGCCTCAGCGAAATCCTGCCGATCATTCAAAAAGACGGATTCTTCCAGCTCGTGCCGGTGGCGAGCGAGGCGGAGGCGGTCTCGATCGCCGCCGGAGCCAGCCTCGGCGGCAAGCAGTGCGGCGTCTACATGGAAGGCACCGGTGTCTGGGTCTCGTCCTACAACATCCTCACGGTCGGCGTCCGCTACGGCGTGCCGATGCTGCTCCTCGTCGGGTACGTCGGCAGCATGGCGGATAAGCGGAACACCTTTCTCTACGCCGAGTACGGCGTCAAGATGATCGCACAACTCGAATCGATGGGCGTCGAATACCAGATTCTCCGCGACGGCGACGGCCTGGAGGGTAAAATCGCCGACGCCGTGCGCATGATGCACGCGCTCAAAAAGCCGGTAGCTTTGCTTTTTACCGGGGAGTTTACCATATGATCCGCTACGACTGTTTCGAGTGGCTCGCGCCGCAGATGAAGGACGAGCTGGTCGTCACTTCGCTCAGCGGCCAGCGCGTCGAGTGGGGGCATTTTTCCAAGCGCGACGCCGATCTGACGCTGGGCTCGATGGGCAACGCGCTCGCGGTCGGGATGGGGCTCGCGCTCGCGCTGCCGCACCGGAAGGTCTTCGTCTTCGAGTCCGACGGCAGCCTCCTGCTCTCGCTCTTCAATCTGCCGACGCTCGCGAATTTGAATCCGCCGAACCTCGCGGTCTTCGTGTTCGATAACCAGAAATACAGCGGCACGCGCATCAGCTGGCCGACCGCGACCGCCGGCAAGACCGATCTTGCCGCGGTTGCCAAGGGCGCGGGCGTCGAGCATTCCGTCCTGATCCGGGACTTCGAAGAGTTCCAGCGCGAGGCCGGCGGGGCGCTGAAAGAGAGCGGGCTCCGCTTCGTGGTCTGCAAAATCGAGGAGAGCCTCGCGCACCGTAACATCGTACGCAGCAACTTCGATCTCCTGGAGACGAAATACAAGTTCGTCCGCTACCTCGAACGCAGCGAAGGCAAGCCGATCTTCCAGGGTCGGGGCTAAACGCCGTTATTAAGATATTTAATGGTAAGATAAGCAATCTATATTGGACAGTTCTGTGTTTAGCCACTACTTTAACTGATGCCGTTTTGGTCTTCCTTATGAAAGTTACTTCCAGACGTAGAAGGAGCAAAGTGGAAAACGTGAAAGAGGAGAAGGAGCAACAGGAGTCGTCGCCAATCGTATGGACGTATTGCCCGAAGTGCGGCGATACGTGGACCGTGCAGAGCGTGCTGGTAGCTGGAAAGTGCCGCATCTGCGGCGGCAAGCCGAAACTTCAGGAAGTGGTTTTTTAGTCGCCTTCGCCGCACGCGCCGATTCGCTCGTCAACCTTTCGCCGCCGCAGCTCAGGCCCGACCGCTTTCGTTCCCCGCGTAAGGATCGTTAGTCGCATTGCTTCAGCCTGGCCCGCGGCCCCCGATCATGGCTGCGCGCCGTTCCTGTTGAAGTCCTCACCGGAGACGCCGATCTTCACGCCGTCGCACTCCGACACGTTTCATCGTATAACCTTCGTGATCGAAAGGCGTTGCGCCTGGCGCCGCGCCCACCCGCCCTTTTTCCGCGCATAAAATGGTTGCAGGAATAAAGAGAAAGGCCTAAAAAAGATCGTCATGAAAATTATCGGCACGGCGGCTCCGCGCGTCGACGGCGTCGAGAAGGTCACCGGGCAAGCGAAATACACCGGCGACATGATCGTCCCGGGCATGCTCGAAGGAAAATTTCTCCGCAGCCCGTACGCGCACGCGCGAATCAAAGACATCGACGTTTCCCCGGCGGAAAACATTCCCGGCGTCGTCGCGGTGCTCATCGGCAAAGATCTCACCGGCTTCGATCCTTACATCGGTAGAGGAAAGAGAAAAGACCGGCCGATTATGGCGATCGACCGCGTCGTCTACGCGGGCGAGCCGGTCGCGGCGGTCGCGGCGCTCGACCACCGCACCGCCAAGGCAGCCACCGACGCGATTCACGTCGAATACGAAGAGCTGCCCGCGGTCATTACCGTCTCCGAGGCGATCGCCGACGGCGCGCCGCAGCTCCATCCGTTCGCGCCGCGGAATATTTGCTTTCAAGACGCGCTCGTCAAAGGCGACGTGCAGGCGGGTTTCACCGAAGCCGACGACATCGTGGAAGACACCTTCGAGTTTCCCATGGTCTATCACTACTCGATGGAGCCGCACACGACCATCGCCCAAGAGGACGAGCAGGGCATCACCGTCTGGTCGTCGAACAGCCATCCCTTCGGCGTGCGCAAGGAGATCGCCGAGATTTTTGATCTGCCGCTCTCGCGCGTGCGCGTCCTGATTCCTTTCGTCGGGGGCGCGTACGGCAGCAAGTCGGGCAGCAAGATCGAGCCGCTCGTCGTCGCGCTCGCGCGCAAGGCGCGCCGCCCGGTGCGCGTGAAGACCGGCGTCGCCGAGGCGATGATGACCTGCCGACGCCATTCGGCGATCTGCAAGGTGAAGACCGGATTTAAAAAGGACGGCACCCTCACGGCGAAGGAGGCGGAGGTCCATCTCAACACCGGCGCCTTCGCCGAGACCGGGCCGATCGTCACAGGGCGTACGCTGACGCGAATCCTGGGGCCGTACCGGATTCCCAACATCAAGGTGACCTCCTACTGCATCTATACCAACACGGTCTCCGCCGCCTCGTTTCGCTCGATCGGCGGGCCGCAGACCGCCTGGGCGACCGAATCGCAGATGGATATCATCGCCGCCAAGCTCGGCATGGACCCGCTCGCGCTGAGACGGAAGAATCTCCTGCGCAAGGGCGAGGAGCTCAAGCCCAAAGGCAATCCGCTCGACGCCGATCTCTTCAAAGGCCTGGACGAAGTGGCGAAGGCGATGAAATGGGACGGACCGACGACGCGCGACGGCGGCGGCCGCGGTGTCGCGTTCGGCGTCACCGATCCCGGGGCGCCGCTCGCCTCGACGTCCACCGTGCACGTGCTTGCCGACGGCAGCGTCGTGCTCCTGATCGGCACGGTGGAACTGGGGCAGGGATCGAAGACGGTGATGAGCCAGATCGTCGCGGAGGAATTGTCGGTCCCCCTCGAAAGAGTCACGGTGCGTGCGATCGACACCGATTTCACGCCGTTCGACCGCTCGACGGGGTCGAGCCGCTCGACGACTGTGATGGGCAAGGCCGTGTTGCTCGCCGCGCGGGACGCGCGCCGGCAGCTCGTCGAGCTCGCCGCCGAGCATTTCGAGGCGCCGCCGGAAGCGATCGCGATTGGCGACGGCCGCGCGGCGGCCGGCGGCAAAGAGATCACCTACGGCGAGCTGATCCACCAGCACTTCGCAATGCAGGGCGGCGAGCTGATCGGCACGGGCTACGCGCACAGCGGCATGGCGCCGACGCCGTCCAATCCACTTTTCTGGGAGATCGGCATCGGCGCGGTCGAGGCGCATGTCGACCGCGAAACCGGCGAGATCTCGGTCGCGAAATACATCAGCGCGGCCGATGTCGGGAAGGCGCTCAACCCGCCGCAGTGCGAAGGGCAGGACGAGGGCGCGGTGATGATGGGCATCGGCCATACCTTCTATGAATCGGTCCACTATGAAGGCGGGCAAATCGTCAACGACAGCATGCTCGAATACCGGGTGCCGAACTTCAAAGACCTGCCGCCGCATTTCGAGGCGATCTTGATCGAAGACGGCAACGGCCCGGGACCCTACGGCGCGAAAGGCATGGGCGAAGGCGGCATCATCCCGGTCGCGCCGGCGGTCGCAAACGCGGTCGCCTGGAGCACCGGGGCGCGCATTAAAGAATTGCCGCTGACGCCGGAGCGCGTCTGGCGCGCGCTCCGAAAAGTTCGCGATTGAACCCTGGAGGAGACGCTTATGAAATCGTTGCGCCAGGCGCTGCTGATTCTTTTCGTCGGTTTGTGCGTCCTAACGCCCCGCAGCGCACCCGCCGACGTCGAAGATACCCTCGCGCAGCTCAATCGCCGGCCCGCGGAGGAGCGCCAAAGCGTGCTCCTCGAGAATGCGAAGAAAGAGGGCGCCGTCACGCTCTACACCGCGACCAATACGCGCGACACGCAGGACATCATCGCGGGCTTTACCAAACGCTATCCCGGCATCAAAGTCGATTTCCTAAGCCTCGGCGGTCCCGGCGTTCTCAACAAGATCAACACGGAATCGCGCGCCGGCGTGAACAACGCCGACGTGGTCGTGCTCACCGGCAACAACGCGCTCGAGCTCATCGATCGGAAGATCGTCGCGAAATATAAGAGCCCGATGATTCCGTTCGTGCGCAAAGGCTTCGTCGACGACGAAGGCCTCTGGCCCGGCGTTTACGCGATCGGCTATACCTTTATATACAACAACAAGCGCGTCGCGCCGCAGGACGCCCCGAAGCAGTACGAAGATCTCTTAAAGCCCCGATGGAGAAAAAACCTGCTCATGGACGCCGAGGCGCACGATCTTCTCGCGGGCCTCATCGACCTCTGGGGAGAAAAGAAGGCGGGCGCTTTTCTGCAGGAGCTGGTGACGAAGCAGGGCGTCACTTTCGCGCGGCAATCGCATACCTTCATGACCCAGCTCGTCGCCGCCGGCGAGCACGATCTCATCGTCGACGGCTATGCGCATAACGCGGTCAAGATGAAATCCGAAGGCGCGCCGATCAACTTCGTTTTTCCCAATCCGACCATCGTAAGAACGCCCTCGGTCATCGCGATCGCGGCGCACGCGCCGCATCCGTACGCCGCGGCTCTCTTCGAAGATTATCATCTATCCAAAGAGGCGAGCGAGATCATGGTCACCAAGCAGGGTCGCTGGACGCCGCGCAAGGACGTCCCGTGGGCGGTCGAGCCGGAGACGAACCTGCACGTCGTTTCGACGTTCACGTGGGGGCGCAAAAACCGCGAGCTCGTCGCTTTTTTCAACAAACTGGCTGGGCGCTGAGCGCCGCGGCGAAACATCAAGGAGGAGTTCAGCGGATGAAAATCGAAAAGGCGCAATTAATCGTCCGGGGGATGAAAGAGGCCGGCGTCGATTTCGCCGCCGGCGTCCCCGACGCGCAATTCATCGAGGTCTACAAGCTCTTGGAAAGCGACGCCGGCATCCGCTACGTCGGCGCCGCCAACGAGGCGGAAGCGGCGGGCATCGCCATGGGGGCCTGGTGCGGCGGCAAGAAGCCGGCGCTCGTGATCGCCACGTCGGGTCTTCTGGTCGCCACCTATCACATCGCGCGCATCAATCTGCTGCACGAGATTCCGCTGCTGATTTTGATCCCCTATCGCGGCGATCTCGGCGACCCGCGCTGGCTCGGCATGTATCAAAAAACGACCGAGCCGGCGCTGAAGGCGATGGACGTGCCGTACCGCATAGCGCGCCGGCCCGAAGACATCGTGCGCACGATCAAGGAATGCCACGAAAGCGCGCGCGCTTGGCTAAGATCCGCCGCGGTTTTATTCACCGAGGAGGCATTATGGTAAGCCGCTTTGAATTGCTCAAAAAATTGTCCGGCATCGTCGCCGACGACACGCTGGTCGTTTCCTGCATCGGCAACACGTCGGCTTTCTGGGGACATTTGAAGGACCGTGAGGCGAATCTTTATCATGTGACGCTCGGCATGTGCACGCCGGTGGCGCACGGCCTCGCCCTCGCGCTGCCGAAGCGCAAAGTCGTCGCCCTCGACGCCGACGGCAATCTGCTGCTCAACCTCGGCGCCTTGGGCACGGTCGCCAACGAGGGGCCGAAGAACTTGACGATCATCGTCTTCGACAACGGCAACTATCTCGGCAGTCACAAGAAGGAGCCGGGCATGCGGACGGCGACCGGAGGCAAGATGAACCTCGAGAAGGTCGCCGAGGGAAGCGGCATCGAGCGCGCCTGCACGATCGACAGCGCCGACGTGTTCGAGCAAAAAGTCAAAGCCGCGCTCGGCGCCGACGGCCCGCATGTGATCGTCGCGAAGATCGCCGCGCTAGACGACGACCGGCCCGAGAAATCGCGCCGTATCCCCGATCCGCGCCAAAACAAGTACCGCTTCGCCGAGCACGTCGAGCGGACCGAGGGCGTCGCGATCCTGGGCGGCGGTCTGGGAAAATTTTCCTGAAGGCGCGGCGCCGTTCGAAAGGCGGACATGGGACGTCCTAAAATCATTATCGCGGCGCTGCTTTTGTCGTTCGCTTGGCTCGCGCGCGCGGATGCGGCCGAGCGCGCCAGGATGATATTCGGCTATTCGACGATCGGCGCGATGGCGGCGGGCTCGTGGATGGCCAAGGAGATCGGCGCGTTCGACAAACACGGCATCGACGCCGAGCTGATTTACATCTCTTCCGGTCCGGTCGTGGTGCAGGCGCTTTTGGGCGGAGATTTGCAGGCCGGGCTCGCGGCCACCAACGCGACGATCGCGGCAGTCCTCCGCGGCGCGTCGCTCGTCTCGGTGATGAGCACGGCCAACCGGCCGTATCACCGCCTGTGGGTGCAGCCGGAGATCAACCGGCTGGAGGATCTCCGCGGCAAGATCCTCGGCGTGACGCGCTTCGGCGCCGTCACCGACAATCTCACGCGCATCCTGCTCAAGCGCAACGGTTTGGAAAACGCCGTCAGCATCCGCCAGCTCGGCGGCACGATGGAGGTCGGCGCGGCGTTCCAGCACCGCCAGATCGACGGCGCGGTCACGTCGACGCTCCGCGTCGATCCGCAGGCCCGTCCCAAGCTGCTGCTCAAGCTCGAAGATATGGGCATTCAGTACTCGATGGACGTGATCGCAGTGTCGCGCGATTATCTCAGGCGCAATGCGCCGGCCGTCGAGGCGATGACCCGCGCGTACGCCGAAGGCGTCGCGGCGATGCACCGGGACAAAGCGACCGCTTTGCGCGCGATCGCGCGCTTCGCGCGGTTGACCGACCCGCGGCTGATCGAGGAGATCTATCAGGACTCGATCATCTACCTGGAAAAAACGCCGCGGCTCGAGCCCGAGGCCACGATTCCGATTCTCGAATTCATGGGGAAGAAAGAGATCCCGCTGGAAACCTTCGCCGATAACTCGATCGTCGATCGCCTGACGCGCGAGAAGTTCATCGACCGGCTGTATAAGAAGTAATCGCCTCCAATTCCATGCAATCCCGTTCCACCGTCATGGGCAAAAGCGGCATGGTGGTTTGCAGCCAGCCGCGCGCGACGCTCGCCGGTATCGAGGTGCTGAGACGCGGCGGCAACGCCGTCGACGCCGCGGTCGCGACCGCCGCCGTCCTCGGCGTCCTCGAGCCGATGTCGATCGGCATCGGCGGCGACGCTTTCGCGCTCATCTATAACGCGCGAAGCCGCAAGCTCGCGGCGCTCGACGCGAGCGGCCGCTCCTCCTACTCGGCCGAGGCGGAATTTTTTAAGCGCCAGGGATTACAAAAGATGCCCGAGACAGGCATCCATTCCGTCACCGTTCCCGGCGCCGTCGACGGCTGGGCGGTGATGCTGAAGGCGCACGGCACGCGCCCGCTGTCGGAGCTGCTCGCGCCGGCGATCGAGTGCGCGGAAGCGGGCTTTCCGGTCGGCGCGCTGACGAGCGAGCACTGGCACAAATCCGAAGGCAAGCTGTCGAAGAATCCCGCCGCCTCCGCGGCGTATCTGAAAGACGGCCGCGCGCCGAAAGCCGGCGAGCTTTTCCCGCAGCCGGACCTCGCGCGCACGCTCAAGCAGATCGCTGCCGAGGGGCCGGAGATTTTTTATCGCGGCGCTATCGCGGAGAAGATCGTCCGCTCATCCGAAAGCCTCGGCGGCCTCTTGTCGCTCAAGGACTTCGCCGATCATCGTTCCGATTGGGTCGAGCCGGCCACGGCGAACTATCGCGGGTACGATATTTTCGAGCTGCCGCCGGCGACGCAGGGCATCGTCGCGCTCTCGATGCTGAAGCTGGTCGAGCCGTTCGAGCTGCGCGCATTGGAGCACAACGGCGCGGACTATCTCCATCTCTTGATCGAGGCGAAAAAGCTCGCGTTCGCCGACCGCGACCGCCACGTCGCCGACCGCGACGCGATGCTCGTGCCGTGGCAGGCGCTGATCGCCGAGCGCCGCCTGGAGGCGATGAGAAAAACGATCGAACGCGACCGCGCCCGCGCCGAGGCGGCGACGTTTCCGATCGAAGCGGACACCGAATATCTCGCCGTGGTGGACGCCGCGGGGAATTGGGTTTCGTTCATTCAGAGTCTGTTCACCAACTTCGGCTCGGGCATCGTCGCCGAAGGGACCGGCGTCGCGCTGCACAACCGCGGCCAGCTCTTCTCGCTCGACGGGAGCCATCCCAATTGTCTCGCGCCGCACAAGCGGCCGCTCCATACGCTCGCGCCGGCGCTCGTCATGAAGGACGGGGCGCCGTGGGCGGCGCTCGGCCTCAAGGGCGGCCACGTGCAGCCGCAGGTGCAGGTGCAGATTCTGCTCAACCTGATCGATTTCGGCATGACGCCGCAGCAGGCGGTCGACGCGGCCCGCTTCAACCATGTCTCCGGCGTCGAAGTCGCGCTCGAGCCGGAGTTTCCGCGCGAGACGATCGCCGGCCTGGAGGGCAAGGGCCACAAAGTCGTGTCGGGCACGGTCGAGAGCTTCGGCGGCGCGCACGCCATCGTGCGCGACGGCGACACCGGAGCGCTTTTGGGCGGCAGCGACCCGCGCAAAGAAGGCTGCGCGCTGGGTTTCTGAATCTTCATATCTTTCCAGATCGTAAGAATTCACGTCGAGCTCCTTCCTATAAGTAGGAGCGGGCGCGGCAAGAGCGCTCTCGGCCGCACATAAAATCGGCTAATTTTCGGTCGGTTACTGGCATACCGTTTGCTGAAATCATTCGGGAGTTCCAGATGATTCTGCTCGATAAGTATATGGCTGCGGGGCGAGGTGTGCTGCCGCTCGACAGCGCGGCGAAGGGCAGCCGACTGCTCATCGTCGAAATCCCCCCCGGGCGGAGCCGAATGCAGCTCATCCGCCTGGGTATTCTCGAAGGGGAGGCGGTCCGCGTGATCGAGCGCATGCCGGGCGGCACCGTCGTCATCGAAAAGAACCGCCGCGAGATCGCCATCGGCGCCGTGCTCGCCAGGACGCTGCTGGTCGCGCCGATCCGATTTGATCATGCATAGCCACGCTGTCAAACGCGCGCCGCGCGAACATGTCGAGAAGCACAACCATCCGGGCCTCGCGCCGGCCGCGCGGCCGATCGTTGCGCTCGTGGGCAATCCCAACGTCGGCAAGTCGCTCGTCTTCAACTATCTCTCGGGCATGTACGTCGACGTGTCGAATTATCCCGGCACCACGATTGAATTCACGCAGGGACGCTACAAGGAATTCGACGTCTTCGATACTCCCGGCGTCTACGGCATCGGCTCGTTCAGCGACGAGGAGAACGTGACGCGCGAAATCGTGCTGCAGGCCGACGCCGTGCTCAACGTCGTCGACGCAGTCCATATCGAGCGGGATCTTTTCCTCACGATGCAGCTGATCGACATGGGCAAGAAGGTCTCCGTGCTGCTCAACTTCATGGATGAAGTCGAGGCGCTCGGTCTACAGGTCGATGCCGAGCTTCTGTCGCAGACGCTCGGTGTCCCGGTATTTCGCACGACGGCGACGAAACGGCGCGGTTTCGACCGCCTGGACGAGGCGATCGAGCAGGCGCGCCGCGGCCGTCAGGACGCCGCGCTGCACCACAAGCTCCACGCGATGCTCGCCGCGGTCGGCTCCGAGGCCGAAGCCTTACTGGTCTTGGAGGGCAACGAGACGATCGCGGCGCGCCACGCCGTCGCGTCGGGCACTGAGCGCGAGGCGATCGCCATCGATCGCCGCAACCGCGTCAACCGCATCATCGACGTCGTGCTCATCGAGCATGAAGGGCGCGCGCGGCTCTCGGCGACCATCGGCCATTGGGCGATCAATCCATGGAGCGGAGTGCCGATGCTCGTCGCCGCATTGTACCTGATCTACCTCTTCGTCGGCCGGCTCGTGGCGCAGGACCTGGTGAAATTTACCGAGGTAAAGCTCGGCCAGGAGCTTTGGGAGCCGTGGGTGCGCGGACTCGTCGCGCCGTACATTGTCCCTTCGTCCTGGCTCGGCACACTTCTCGTCGGTGAGTTCGGCATCGCCACCATGACCGTGACGTATCTTCTGTTTCTTCTCCTGCCGCTCGTCGTCGCGTTTTACGCGGCGCTCGCGCTGATGGAGGACAGCGGCTATCTGCCGCGACTGGCGACGCTTGTCGACCGCGCGCTCAACGCCGTCGGCTTGAACGGCGGCGCGGTGATCCCGCTGATTCTCGGCTTCGGGTGCGTCACGATGGCGACGATCACGACGCGCATGCTGGGCAGCGAGCGGGAGAAGAGGATCGCGGTCGCGATTCTGCAATTCGCCGTTCCCTGCTCGGCGCAGCTCGCAGTCGTCGCGGCACTGCTCAGCGGCGCCGGATTCGCCGCGATGACGATCTATTCGATAACCATCTTTGCGACCTTCGTCGCGCTCGGCACGGTGCTCGAACGGGTTCTTGGCGGCGAAACGACGCCGCTCCTCATCGATCTCCCGCCGATGCGCCTGCCGCGCCTCGACAACGTCATCCGGAAGACCGCCTACCGGAGCTATTACTTCATGAAGGAGGCGAGCTCCTGGTTTTTCCTGGGCGCTCTCGGCGTCGGCGTGATGCAGATCACCGGCCTGCTCGACGTGTGGCAGGACCTGCTCGCCCCGGTGACGACCGGCTGGCTCCAGCTGCCGCGCGCGGCCTCGCGCGCTTTTGTGATGGGCATGGTGCGGCGCGATTTCGGCGCCGCCGGGCTCTACCAGTTGCCGCTGAGCGCGCCGCAAATCGTCGTCGCGCTGGTGACGATCACGCTGTTCACCCCCTGCATCGCCTCGGTGATGGTCATGGTGAAAGAACGCGGCCTAAAGGAAGCGGCGATCGTCTGGAGCGGCACGTGGATTGTCGCTTTCATCGTCGCGGGGCTGCTCTCGCAATTGCTGATATGACGACGATCGAACAAAAAGATTGCAGGGAGGAGCGTACGTGCGTGTGCTGCGGCTATCGGGTCGCCACGCCGTTGACCAGGCGCTGCCCGCGCTGCCTGACGCCGCTTCCCGCGCGCGAAAGTCCGGTCTGCGGCGGGTGCGTGCTTGCGGCGGGATGCCTGCCGCCGCAGGCGTTGCCGGGCGCTACAGGTCGTAAATCGGCGTACTGAGGGTGAGGTGGATGCCGCGGGCGACGGCCGCGACGAGATCGGCGCGGCTGACGATGCCGATGAGTTTCTTCCCGCGCAGGACCGGCACGCGGTTGATCTTCTCCGCTGTCATCAGCGCGGCGATCTCTTCGATCGAAGCGTCTTCGCCGACGCTCGAGACCGTTTTGCTCATGATGTCTCTGACGCGCCCGCCGCGCTTGGCGACGATGTCGGCTTCGGAAACGATGCCGACGATGCGCCCCTGAGCGTCGACTACCGGCGCGCCGCTGATCTGCTGGCGGGTCAGCAGACCGGCGATGTGTTTGACAGTCGTTGCGGGACTGACCGTAACAACCTCCGACGTCATGATATCCTTCGCCATCATTGGATTTCCCTCCATTAGCCCGAGTTGGCGCGCCGGCGCCGGCGGATGGGATCCGTAGCTAGGTCAGTTCGCGGGCGATGCGCAGATATTTTTTATGGAAGCCGACGCCGATCTCTTTAAGCTCGTGCTCCTCGAAGTCGCGCAGCAATCTTTGCTGCTCTTCCGCGCTGAGGACGCTGTCGGCCATTTGAAACAGCACTTCGTCCTCCTTCGCTATATGCTGTCTCAACAGGCGAATGTACGCGGCTGCTACCCTGGTTAATACCTCGCGGTCTACGGCTTCGAGTGCGGCGGCCATCGCGCGCACGTAGCCGCGTCCCTCGGAGTGCTCCGCCAGCATCATGCCGATCGGTCCGCCCTCGCGCGGTATGCCGTGCTCCTCCAAGGCCGGAAAGAACAGGTTCTCTTCTTTCAAGTGGTGGCACTTGTCGGCGAAGTTGCGGAGAAAGTCGAGCGCCTTCCGCCAGTCAGCCGGTGCGGAACTCTCGCCCGCCTCGACGAGCTTCTCGAGCGCATCGAGCACGGTCTCGATAACGCGGTGCTCGGCGCTTAACGCTTCGGTTGCTCTTTCGAATTGCGGCTGCTCGTGAGCGCCGCCGTGGCAGGCGCCGTCGCATGTGGCTTTAGCGTTTAACATAGATTGCCTCCTCGGAAATCCTAAGATTACAAATAAACCGCAAAACACATGCCAGGCAAATATCGTTGGAATTCTGACTGTTTTTGGTCGTGCCGTGCCAAGCTTTCGCAAAAATGCGAGAGCTGCGGAAGGGAGAGTGCAGATTTAGGAATGGCTGACTGTCGCTGCCGCAGATCGCCCCGCGCTATCGCGTTCAGCCGAACGCGGGGCGCGTAGAGTCAGCAAATCGACAACGGTGAGAATGACTCCGGCCAGCAATGCGCCGCCGAGCACGACGAGGATCGCGAACCAGAAACGCATCTGTGCCTGCGCGGTCATATAGCCCATTCCCATCACGCGCTCGATATAAGTCTGCAGGACGCCGGCTACGCTGAAGGCGAGCGTCATCAGCATCATCGTGATGCTTAGCCACCAGAAGGCGAACGTGCCGCGGCGTTCGTCGAACTCCTCGAGCCCGCGAAGCTTCGGCATCGCATAGTAGAAAAACATCAGATTCAACAGAACATAGGCGCCGAAAAACGCGATGTGGCCGTGGGCGACGGTCACCTGGCTTCCGTGCGTGTAGTAGTTGATCTGCGGCAGCGTGTGGAGAAATCCCCAGAAGCCGGCGCCGATGAAGTGGATGATCGCCATGCCGGTGGCGAGCGTGAAGATCAGCTTGCCTTTGATCTCCATGCGCCGGTTACGCACGTAGTGGCCGGCGTCGGCCACCATCAAGAGAATAGGCAGAGGCTCGAGCGCGCTGAAGATTCCGCCGAACCACAGCCAGTACTTCGGCGCACCGAGCCAATAATAATGATGGCCGGTGCCGGTGATGCCGGTAAAGAGAAACAGCCCGAGCTCGACGTAAAGCCATTTTTCCACCGTCTCGCGCGGCACGCTGGTGATCTTGATGAGAATCCACGCCGTAAGCGCCGCGGCGATCAGCTCCCACGCGCCTTCGACCCAGAGATGGATCACCCACCACCAGTAATACCAATCGATCGTCAGGTTGTTGTAAAAGGGAAGGTTGAACAGATACATCGCGGCGAGAAAAACCAGGCCGCCGAAGAGCGAGCCTTGAATGACCGTCCAGCGCCGCGCGAGAACGATCGTCATGCCGACGTTGAAAAGAAAGATGAGCGCGCCGACGACGACGAGCCAGTCGAGCGGAAAGGGAATCTCCAGCAGCGGCTTGCCTTTGGTCCAGCCGAAGATGAATCCGATGATCGCCGTCACGCCGACTCCGGTGAGCAGCGCGAGCTGCGCGTAAGCGAGCTTGGGGCTGTAAAGCTCCCGCTCGCTTTCCTCGGGGATCATGTAATACGTCGTGCCCATGAAGCCCAGCAGAATCCACAGCACCAGCAGATTGGTGTGAATCGCGCGCGTGGTGCTGAAAGGCAGCACGTCGACGAGCCACTGCGGGATCGTGACCGCGTAGCTGAGCGCCAGCCAGATTCCGAAGATCACTTGCAAAACAAAGAGCAGCAGCGCGATCACGAAGTAGGGGTAGGCGACGCGCTGGGTTTTATAAGGCAGCGGCATAGGTGTTCCTTATTTCATTTCGCCCAGAAAGCGCGCGAGCATTTCGGTCTCCGGGGCGGAGAGCGCCGTCGGAGGCATGATCGCATCGGCTTTCACCGAGCGCGGATCGGTCAATATCTTGGCGATCGTCGCCTGCGGCACGCGCGCGCCGACGTGCGTCAGATCGGGGCCGATCGTGCCGCCGGTATCATTTAGCCGATGACAGCTGAAACAACCTTTTTCTTGAAACAGCGCCGCTCCCGGGCTTAGGCCCGCGCTGACGGCGGCGGGCCGCGGTTGCGCGAGTAGGCCGGGCTTGAGCTTCTGGTCCTGCGGCGGCCATTCGTTCGTGTCGATCTCGCTCGTCCAGCGAAGAAACGCGACGAGACGGTCCAGCTCTTCGTCGGTCACGGCGAAGCGCGGCATTTTCCGCCACGTCGTGTATTTTTCCGGTTCGCGCACGATGCGTTTGATACCGTCGGCGCCAAGACGCCAATAGGCCTTGGTCATGTCGGGCGCATAATAGGAACCGAAGCCCAAGATCGTATGGCAGTCGTTGCAGTTGTACTTATGCCACACGCGTTTGCCGGCGATGACTTCGGGGCTGAGTTTGTCGGCGTGGGTGAGGGTCTCGACCTGCCGGTGAGTATCGAATGTGAGGACGAGAAAGATCGCCAGCGAGATAAAAGTGCCGAGATAGAAAATCAGTTTGGCAGATTTCCAGTTCACGAGTTGTGGCCCTGGATCAATTCATCGCAGAGCTGCTGAATGCGACTTTTAGTCTTGTCGAAACGATTGTCAACCAAAAAATCCTCAGTAACCTTTTTTAAGGCACCACTCGGCGATCTCGATGCGTTTGGCCCACCAGACATCGGCGAAACCCTGTGCGTAGCGGATAAACTCTTCGATGATCTTGGTGCGATAGGGCACGCCGGAGACGAACGGGTGGAGATTGAAGGCGAAGAATTTGGGACTGCCCTGCTCGCCCTCCCAGTAGAGATAATCGAACTGATCTTTCATGATCTGCAGCAGGTCGCGCGGCGTGCGTCCGGTGCCGTAAGTCGAATAATCGTTGCAGCCGGGAACGTTGTACGGCACGACGACGACTTTCTTCCCGCCCGCCTCGACGGTGTAGGGGTTGTCGCTGTTTAGCGGATCGGCCCACCAGACGAAGCCGGCTTCCGCGACCAGGCCGGGCGTGTGATCGGTCGAGGCGTGGCCGGGCGAGAGGTAGCCGGTCGGTTTTCGCCCCAGGACTTTCTCGAAGGCGGCGATCGTTTTGCGAATCGATTCGCGCTCCTGCTCCTTCGTGTACATGAAGGAGTATTCGTGCTCGTAGCCTTCGGAGGAGAACTCGTGGCCGAGCGCTTGGAACTCCTTCACCTCGCTCGGAAACTGCTCCACTTTGAGGCCGTTCATGAGGAAGGTGACTTTCAATTTGTAGCGCTCGAAGAGATCGATCAGGCGCCAGATGCCGACGCGGTCACCGTACTCGCGCTCGGTGACGGCGGCCATGTTGCGCTTGAAGACCGCGTTCGCCGGGGGAATCGTGTGGCTGGAGTGGCGCTGCAGCGATTCGCGCGTGGCGAAATTCTCCGGCCAGACTTCCCACGGCACGATGAAGGTGACGCAGATCTTCGCCTGGTTCGGCCATTCGATTCTTGGGGGTCTCGGCATTTTTTCCTCCGTTTCTTTTTCAGTAGATTTCCGCGTTGATCCCCGCGCGCCAGCGCAGCTGGCTCGCGATCCATTCGAGCGTAGGGCGGTTGACTTTCCAGATGCGCGCATCGGCGGGAACGCGGTCGAGCGTATAAATTTGCACCGCAGACGGATGAACCTGCCTCACGCTCTCGATCCATAGCGAAACCGAGTCCGGGTCCGCGTTGGTGACGCGCCCCTGGACGAACAAAGACTGAAGTACCACGTCGTTCAAACTTTTCAAACCTTCGACGATAGCTTTGAGGTAAAGCGGCGGCGCCGGGCCGTTCAATTGGTGGAAGGTTTCCTCGTTGCCGGCGTCGAGCTTCATGATCTTTAAATCGAGGCGGTTGAGCGCCGCGCGGATCTCCGGTCGATCGACGGTCGAGGAATTGGAAAGAACCGCAAGCCTGGCGCGCGGCAGATATTTTTCGCGCAGAACGAGCGCGCTCTCCACGATCGCCGGGAAGTCGGGGTGCAGCGTGGCCTCGCCGTTGCCGGAGAAAGTGATCGAGTCGATTCTCTGCCGCTTGCGCACGATCGCCTTGAGCGCCCGTTCGAGCGCCGCGGCGACGGCCTCGGTCATAGGTAGATCTTTCAGCGCGTGGCTCACGTCGCTCGAGGGCTGCGGCGTCCAGCCGTACTGACAGTAAAGACAGTTGAAAGAGCAGGCTTTGTATTCCTCCGGCAGCAGGTTGATGCCGAGCGAAGCGCCGAGCCGCCGCGAAGTTACGGGGCCATAGATAATGCCAGTTTGCAGCGAAATCGCTTTCAGCGTTTCCACGGCGGCGTTCATGTAACGACGGCTTAGACCGGCATCAGGCCGTGCTTCTTGCGTGGCGGCTCGTCATTCTTTCCCGCGCACAATTCCAGCGCCCGGATGATCCGCGGCCGCATGTCGCGCGGGTCGATGATGTCGTCGACGTGCTGCTCGGCAGCCGAGTAGTAGGGGTTGACGTACTTATCGAAAAATTCCCGCAGCCGGCCCGCGCGCACGCTCTCGGGGTCCTTAGCCTCGGCGATCTCTTTCCGGAAGAGAATATTCACCGCCCCCTCCGGCCCCATCAGGCATACCTCCGCCGTCGGCAGCGAGAAGACGAAGTCGGCGCCGAGATCCTTGCTGCACATCGCGAGATAGCCGCCCGCGTACGCCTTGCGCAGGATCACCGTGATCTTCGGCACGCTCGCCTCGGCGAACGCGTAGAGCATTTTGGCGCCGTGGCGTATGATCCCCTGGCGCTCCATCTGACTGCCGATCAAAAATCCCGGAATGTCTTGCAGGCTCACGAGCGGGATGTTGAACGCGTCGCAGAAGCGGATGAAGCGCGAGCCTTTGTCGGCGGCATTCACGTCGAGGCAACCGGCGATGTACTTGGGATTGTTCGCGACGATTCCGACGGGCCGGCCGTGAAAGCGCGCGAAGCCGACGACCAGGTTCGGCGCATAGTCTTTTTTGATCTCGAAGAAGCTTCCCCGGTCGACGATGCGCTCGACGACATCGTGGATGTCGTAGGAGCGCTTCTGGTCCGCCGGAATGATCGTCAGAAGATCCGCCTCGCGCCGCGCCGGATCGTCGCCGTTGTCTGCGACCGGCGGGGCTTCGCCGCTGTTCGCGGGCAGGTAGCCGAGCAGCGCCTTGGCGCGGTCGAGGCAGTCGCGGTCGTCGGCGGCGGTCAGATCCGAGACGCCGCTTACGCGCGCATGGATTGCCGGGCCACCGAGCGACTCGTTCGTCGTCTTCTCGAAGACGACGGCTTCGACCAGCGGCGGGCCGGCGATGAACATGTAGCTCGTCTTTTTCACCATGAAGGTGAAATCCATCAGCGCCGGCGAGTAGGCCTGCCCGCCGGCGACCGGTCCCATAATCAGCGCAATCTGCGGTATCACGCCGGAGGCGCGCACGTGGCGATAAAAGAGCTGGCCGTATTCGCTGAGCGAACCCATCTCTTCGGTCACGCGGGCGCCGCCCGAATCGTTGATGCCGATGACCGGCACGCCCATCTTGCGCGCGAGATCGACGGTCTTGCAGATCTTCTTCCCGTGCCGCTCGCCATAGGTGCCGGCGATTACCGTAAAATCCTCGGAGTAGACGAAGACCTCGCGGCCGGCGACCCTGCCGTGGCCGGTGATGACGCCGTCGGCGGGAACCTCGGCCTTGTCGAGGCCGTAGTCCGCACCGATGTGGCGCGCGAAGAGATCGAACTCGACAAACGTTCCGGGATCGAGCAGGTAATCGATCCGCTCGCGCGCGGTCATCTTGCCCTGGGCGCGCTGCTTCTCCTGCAGCTTGACGCCGCCGCCGAGCCTGAGTTTCTCGCGCCGGCGCTCGAGCTCGGCGAGCTTCGCCTCGCTCGTCGGCGCGGAGTTTTCGACGACGCTTTCGGCGGCCGCTTCCGGCGCCGGTCGTGCGAGCGCGGTCGATTCGGTCATCGGTTGGCCCTCCTGTAGCCGAGCGCATCCTGCGCGATGATAAGTTTTAAGATATTCGAGGAGCCCTCGACGATCTGGTACGACTTGGCGTCGCGGAGATAGCGCTCGACGGGAAACTCGGTCGAATAGCCGTACGCGCCCAGGATCTTGAGCGCCGCGTCGGCGTTGAACGCCGCGGCTTCGGCCGCCGCGTACTTTGCGATCGTGGTTTCCAGCGTATGCGGCCGGTGCTGGTCGGCGAGCGCGGCGGCGCGGTAAACCAGCGCCCGCGCGCCCTCCTCGTGCACGATCATCTGCGCGATGAGATCCTGATTCATCTGGAACTGGCCGATCTTCTGGCCGAACTGCTCACGCTGGTTGGCATAGGAGACCGCCGCTTCGCGCGCCGCGCGCGCCACGCCGACCGCGCCGGCCGCGCAGGCGAGCCGCGTATGATTGAGGTGCGTCATGCAGATTTTGAAACCGTCGCCTTCTTTGGCGATGAGGTTTTCCGCGGGAACGGCGACGTTGTCGAACGCGAGCTCGCCAGTCGGCGACGCGTGGGCGCCGAGCTTGTCGAGATTGCGCCGGCTGACGCCCGGCTGATTCAAGTCGACGTAAAAAGCCGACATGCCCTTGTGCTTGAGCGCGCGGTCGGTGTAGGCGAAGACGATGCCTGCGTCGGCGACGGTGGCGTTGGAGATCCAGGTCTTGGTGCCGTTGAGGACGTAGCCTTTGCCGTTTTTCGCCGCCGTCGAGCGCATCGCCGCCACATCGGACCCGGCGTCGGGCTCGGTGATCGCGAAGCAGCCGATCTTTTCCCCGCGAATCAGCGGCGCAACCCATTTTTTCCGCTGCTCGGCGGAGCCGAAATCGGCGATCGTCGTCGCCGGTCCGGCTTGCATGTTGATATAAACGCGGATCGCGCTGTGCACGCGCGAGATCTCCTCGGTGATGATCGCGAGCGCGAGGAAGCCCAAATTGTTGCCGCCGCAATCCTCGGGCAGCGTGCAGCCGAAGAAACCGAGCTCGCCCATCTTCTCCACGAGATCCCGGCGGAAACGGTGCTCGCGATCGTCCTCGGCCGCCTTGGGCGCGATCTCCTTCTCGGCGAATTCGCGCGCGAGCTCGCGCACGGCAGCCAGCTCCTCGGTCAATTCAAAGTCCATGGCGCATCTCCTTTTTGAGCAGCTGTTTCGCGATGACGAGTTTCTGAATTTCGGAGGTCCCTTCGTAGATCCGGAGCGCCCGGACGTCGCGGTAAAGCCGCTCGACCGGATGTCCTGCGACGACTCCGAGGCCGCCGTGAATCTGCTGCGCCTGATCGACGATCCGCTGCGCCGCCTCGGTGGCGAAGAGCTTCGCCATCGAGGAGCGGAGCCCGGCATCGTCCGCGCGGCAATCGTGCGCCGCGGCGGCTCGGTACACGAGCAGGCGTGCGGCTTCGAGATCGGTCGCCATATCGGCGAGCTTCATCTGCGTCGCCTGGAAAGCGGACAGCGCGTTGCCGAATTGCTTCCGCGTTTGGCTGTAGCCGAGCGCCTCGTCCAAGGCCCGCTGGGCGAGGCCGACCGCGGCGGCGCCCACGGTGCAGCGCAGCGTGTCGAGCGTCGAGAGCGCGATCTTCAGCCCCTCGCCTTCGGCGCCGAGCCGCTGTTCCTCGGCGACGAAGCAGTCTTCGAGCGCCAACCTGCCGATCGGATGAGGCGACAGCAGGACGGTTTTTTCTTTCAACAAAAATCCCGGCGCGCCGCCTTCGACGATGAAGGCGGAGATCCCTTTGGCTTTGTTCGCCGGATCGGTCGCGGCGAAGACGACGTAGGTGTTGGCGATGCCGGCGTTCGAGATGAAATGTTTGACTCCGTTCAGCCGATAGCCATGTCCATTTCTCGACGCGCGCGTCTCCAGTGCCAGGACGTCGGATCCCGCCTGAGGCTCGGTCAACGCAAACGCCGCGATCGCTTCGCCGCGCGCGAGCGGCGGAAGGTAGCACGCCTTCTGCGCGCTGCTGCCCGCGAGCGCGATCGGATAGCTGCCGAGCGCCTGGACGGCGAACATCGTGTCGGCGAGCGCCGAGGCGCGCGCCAGCTCTTCCCGAATGGCACAGAGATCGCGCGCCTCGATATGCTCGCGCGTGCCGCCGTATTCGCGCGGCGCGGCGTACGCGAGCAGTCCTTCGCGGCCGAGCGCTTCGACGATACGCCGCGCCTCGCGGTCGACGTCGCTGTCGGTTGCATCGCCATCGGCGATGTGCGTCTCGGTCCAGGCGCGGACCCGCCGCGCGAGGCGCGCGCGTTCTTCATCGAGGAAAAAGTCCATGGCGAATCTTAAAGACCTGTCTCCTTTTGAAAATGGAGCATCTCTCCCTGCGCAAATCCCAGGCGATTAAAGAAGTTCTTAATCTCCGGCTGTTCGCGCCCGACGAGCGTGAAAATCGTCTTGACCCCGTGGTCCTCCGCCGACGACGTGAACTGCTCGAGCAGCGCGCGCGCGATGCCGCGGTGACGGTAGGCGGGATCGACGCCGATGATCTCGATCCAGGCGACCGTTCCCGGTAGGCCGAACTCGAGCTCGCCCGCGCGGCCGAGCAGAAAACCGACCACGCGATTGTCGAGCTCGGCGACGAGCGACGCCCAGTGCGGGCGAATCGCCTCGGAGATCTCGATGCGCTTCTCCCAGTAGCCGCGCCGCGCGACTCCGGTGACGCGCTCCTCTATGGCGACGATCGCGGCGACATCGTTTTTCTCGAGGTTTCTGATGTAGACGTTCTTTCCCATAAAATGTCTCCTTCGTGCTCAGCGCCGGTTGAACTGCAGCGGGCGCTTCTCGATGAACGCGTTGTAGCCCTCGATAAAATCAGGCGTCTCCATGCAGCGCGCCTGCGCCATCGCTTCCATTTCGAGCGCCGTGTCCAGATTTACGTCCGCCTCGTAGATGAGCAGCTCCTTGGTGACGCCAAGCGCGTAGAGCGGCCCATCGCGCAGCCGGCGCGCGAGCGCATAGGCCTCCTCGAGCAGCTTTTCTCCCGGCACGACGCGGTTGGCGAGGCCGATGCGGTGCGCTTCCTGCGCGTCGATGGCGTCGCCGAAGTAGACGAGCTCCGCCGCCCGGCCGGCGCCGACGATGCGCGGCAGCAGATACAGCGCGCCCATGTCGGCGCCGGCGAGGCCGACCTTGACGAAAAGAAAGGCGGCCTTGGCTTTGTCGGAGAAAAGGCGCAGGTCGGAGGCGAGCATCAGCATCGCGCCGGCCCCCGCCGCGATGCCGTTCACCGCCGCGACGATCGGCTTTTTCAAGCCGCGCATGTTCTTGACGACGTTGCAGGTCATGCGCGTGAAGCGGTAGAGCTCGTCGCCCTTCATCTTGAGGAGCGGACCGATGATGTCGTTGACGCTGCCGCCCGAGCAAAAACCTTTGCCGGTGCCGGTGAGCACAACGACCTTCGCTGCCGCGTCGGATTCCAGATCGGCGAAGACCTTCTCGAGCTCCGCGTAGGTCTCGAACGTGAGCGCGTTCAGCCGCTCGGGATCGTTCAGCCGGATCGTCGCGATGCCGTCGACAACTTCATAATGAAAACTTCGATAGCTCATAGATGCCCCCTCGATGAATGATTCATGCCATCACCGCGCCGCCGTCGATATTGACCGCCTGGCCGGTGATGCCGCGCGCCCCGTCGCCAGCCAGCATGACGGCCAGCGCTGCGACTTCCTCCGGATCGATGAGCCGCTTCTGTGGCGAGCTGCGCTTGAGAACGTCGAGCGCCTGGTCGTCGCTCACGCCGCGCGCCGCGGCCAGGCGGCGCGCATTCTGTTCTGTCAGGCCGGTGTCGACGTAACCGGGACAAACCGCGTTGACGGTGACGCCGAAGCGCGCGGTTTCGAGCGCCAGCGCGCGCGTGAGACCCAAGACTGCGTGCTTCGACGTAACGTAGGCGGAGACGTTGGGGTAGGCGACCTTGCAGACGGTCGAGCCGATGTTGATGATCCGCCCCCAGCGCGCCGCAATCATCTCCGGCAAAAAATTTTTGCAGCAGTTGTAGACGCCGTTGACGTTGACGGACAGCGTCTCATCCCAGACGCTGTCTTCCATGTCGAGAAAAGCCGCGGCCGGCGCGATGCCGGCGTTATTGATCAAGATGTCGACGGCGCCGAGGCGGGCGGTGATTTCGCGTTTGAGCTCCCCGACATTGGATCGAAGGCCGACGTCGCAGGTAAGAGCGAGAACCGCGGTGCCGGCACGGCGCATCTCTTCGACTGTCGCCTCCAAAGTCTCACGGCTCCTGCCGGTAATCACTGTGCGGCAGCCGCCGGCCGCCAAGGCGAGCGCGATCGCCCGGCCGATGCCTTTTCCGCCGCCGGTGACGAGTGCGATTTTTCCCGCGAGTGGCTGCATAACATCGCCCAGACTTCAGCCGAGCCAATCCGCCACACGGCCGTCGAGGACGAGCGTGAGAATTTCCTCGCAATCCTCGAGCGCCTTGTCCGCTTCCTTCTCATCGTTCAGACGCGGCAGCGCGTAATTGACGGTTCGATGCAGGGCCTGCACGACCTGCAGCAAGTACGCATCCAGCTCCGCGGCATTGATGACCTGTGTCATTTCGTCCCTCGCCTTAAAGGTAATGGCGCCCTTGCAATGGATCGGGCACGCTGAGCCCCATCGATTCGATGAGAGGATTCACTTCCTTGATGTATTCCTGCCGCGCCTCTGCGTTGGTGCGCCGCTTGATGCCCCAGTAAACGTAGCGCTCCGAGCGCGCGGAAACCGAATGGCCGAACATGTCGAGCGCCTTGGTGTACCAGCGGTCGAGCGCCCGCTGGATTTTCTCCTTCGACTCGCCGCCTCTTGCGGCGAGCTCGCGCGTCTGGGTCTCGCCGTAATCGATGTGACCCAGCTCTTCATTGATGATATCGGGCAGGAGCGGCTCGATCGGCCGATAGCTGCAGCCGATAAACTCCTCCAACTGGTAGCGGCCGATGCGATCGATGAGGCAGCCGAAGACCGCGAAGTCCTCCCACGTTTTGATCTCGCCGCGAAATGTCTCCACGTACCGCTTTTGATTAGGCAGACTGAGGACGAACGAGACGTCGAGGCCGATGTCCCCCGCGACGTGGGCGAATTTGCGAAAATGATCGATCTCTTCGGTCGCCGTCCGAGCGACGATCAACTTGTCGAGGCGCGTCGGCGCGCTCGGCAGCATCGATTCGACGTAGAGATGCGGCCCGCCGATCTCGCAGTCCGATTGGATCGTGAGCACTTTACGCACGAGGTCCTGATATTCGGGATCCATCTTCTCGAAATCTTTCGCTTCGACTTTGTCCGCGAACATTTGCGTCGCTCCTTTAAGTCTTTGCGTCTACCTGCCGGTGAAATTCGCTTTGCGCTTTTCCAGGAAAGCCGCCGTGCCCTCGCGGAGATCGTGGCTCGTCGCGAGATTGCCGAAGCAGCGCGCCTCCAGCTCCAGTCCGGCCGCGAGATCGATCTCCAGGCCGCGGTTGATGAGCATCTTCGACGCTTCGAGGGCGAGGCGCGGGAGCGCCGCGAGCTTCGCGGCGAAATTTTTCGCTTCTTCGAGCAATTTGTCTTTGGGCACGACTTTCATGACGAGACCGGCGGCCAGCGCCTGCTCGGCGCCGATTGGCTCGCCGGTCAAAATCGCTTCCTTGGCCTTGGCCGCGCCGATCAGCCGAGGCAGCCGCTGCGTGCCGCCGCCGCCGGGAAACGCGCCGATCTTGATCTCCGGCAGGCCGAACTTCGTCCCCTCGGAGGCGATACGGAAATCGCAAGCGAGCGCGAGCTCGCAACCGCCGCCGAGCGCATATCCCGCGACTGCCGCGACCACCGGCTGCGGCAGCGCTTCGATTCGGTCGAATAGAATCTGGAACTCGCGGGCGTGGCGGTAGGTCGCCTCGGAGGTCGACGCCTCCAGAATCTCACCGATGTCCGCGCCGGCGCAGAAAAACTCCTCGCCGCCGGTGACGATCACGGCGCGCTGCGACGAATCGCCGGCGATCTCTTCCAGCGCGTTTTCCAATTCCGCGCGCAATTTGGCGTTGAAGGCGTTTTTCTTCTCCGGGCGATTGAGCCGGAGCGTCGTAACGCCGCCGGCTTTATCGATGATCAAATGCTGGAACATGACTCCTCCAAAGGCCGATCACAGACCAAAGAGCTGCGCGGTATTGTCGCGCAAGACTTTCCGCTTCACGTCGTCTTTGAGCCCGATCTGATCCATCTGATCCAGGCTCGCCTTCCACGGAAGACCGTTCGTCCCCCAGACGCAGCGGTCCATGCCCATGCGACTGTTCATGAAGTGCAGGATCTCCGGCGCGAGATATTTCGGCAGCCAGCCGTCGATGCCGAAGTAGACGTTGTCCCACTTGTAGCAGGCGGAGATCAGCTCGGCGGCCCACGGCCAGCCGGTGTGCGCGCCGATCATCTTGAGCTCGGGAAAGTCGCTCGCGATTTTATCCAGGTAAATCGGTCGGCCGTGCTCGCTCGGCATCGCCTCGAGCACGTGGCCCACCTGCATCGACACCGGAATGTCCAGCTCGACGCATTTGGCGAAGAGCGGGTACATCTTCGCGTCCGAGAGCGGAATATCGAAACCGTAGATATGAACGTAGACGCCCTTGAATCCATACTGCTTGACGCCCAGCTCGATCTCCTGGAGCGATTCCTTGATGCGGAACGGATTGTAGCCGGCGAGGCCGACGAAGCGGTCGGGATAAAGCGTGGTGTACTGCTCGACCTCGTCGATCGTCGTGTCCATGTACATCCAGTGGTTGCGGTACGACCACATCTTGGTCTGCGTGATGAAAACTTTTTCGACGCCGGCCTCGTCCATCTTGGCGATCATCGCCGCGATCGAATCGAACTGCGGCAGGCCGCCGATCGCGCGCTCCATGCGGCAGATGAGCTCGTTCTTTTTGGCGTCGTTCCACTTGGCGATGAACTCCGGCGTCGCCACGTAGTACATCATGTCGATCGCTTTGAGGCCGTTCTGCATCGTTCTCTCCTAAGACATCGTGAGGCCGCCGTTGACGCTGATCGTCTGGCCGGTCACGAAGTCGGCATCGTTGGAGGCGAGGAACACCACCATCGCGGCGATCTCCTCGGGCTTCGCCGCTCGGCGGAACGGCGTCGCTTTGATCACCGCGTCGACGATCTTCGCGGTTTTTTCCGATTGCCCCCTGATCGCCTGCATCAGCGGCGTATCGGTCATGCCCGGGCAGATGACGTTGACGTTGATGTTGTAGCGCGCCGTCTCGCGCGCGAGCGTCTTGGAAAATGCGATCACCGCGCCCTTCGCGCCGGAGTAGACCGCCTCCCAGCTCGACCCGACGCGCCCCGCGTCCGAGGCGATGTTGATGATTTTACCCGAGCCGCGCTCGGCCATGTGCGGGAGCACGGCTTTCGCCGTCTGGAGCACCGATTTGAAGTTGATCGTAAGAACTTTATCCCACGTCTCTTCGGTGCTCTCGATGAAAGGCTCCAAGCGGTCCCAGCCGGCGCAGTTGACGAGAATGTCGACCCCGCCGAACTCGCTGAGAACGGTCTGGACCATCTGCTCGACTTCGGCGCGCTTGGTGAGGTCCACGCGGCAGGCGATGGCGGAGCCGAAGCCCGAATCTTTGATCAGGTTGGCAACCGCCTGGCCCTGCTCCGCGGCGATGTCGGCGATCGCCACGTTGGCGCCTTCGAGGCCCAAAGCGATCGCGGTCGCGCGGCCGATGCCGCTCGCGCCTCCGGTGACGATCGCGGTTTTGCGTTTGAGTTTCATGACATCACCTCCAAATAATTCATTGTTGGCTCAAGCGACTTTCGCTTCGGCCGCCGGCTCTTTGCCGCCCGCGCGGATTTTTTCCAGGCGCTTCAGCGCGAGCAGCGCGGCGCCGATCGCGCCGACCATCTCGGGCTCGTCGCTCACGTTGACTTTTTTCTTGACCGTTTCCTGGAGCGCCGTCACCATGCCGTGCTGGCGCGCGACGCCGCCGACGAAGGTGATCTCTTCCTCCAGGCCGGCGCGTTTCAAGAGCGCCAACGCGCGCGACGCGAGCGAGTTGTGCACGCCCCGAAGAATGTCTTCGACGCTTTCGCCCGAGGAGACATGGTTGATGATCTCAGACTCGGCGAGCACCGCGCAGACGCTGCTGATCGTCTGCGGCTTCTTGGCGTTGAGCGAGAGATCGCCGACCTGCTCGATCGCGACTTCCAAATATTTGGCGGCGCGCTCGATGAAGCCTCCGGCGCCGGCGGCGCATTTGTCGTTGGTGCGGAATTCCAGCACTTTGCCCGCCTCGTTCACACGCAGCGCGCGCGTGCTCTGCGCGCCGATGTCGAGGACGCAGCGGGTTTTGGGGAAAAGAAAGACCGAACCGCGCGCGACGCACGTGATGTCGGTGATCTGAATATCGCGGAACGGCACGTTGTAGCGGCCGAAGCCGGTAGTGGCAATGTAGTCGAGGTCGTGCTGCGCGATGCCCGCCTGCCCGAGCGCAAGATCCAGGGCTTCCTTGGCGATCGCCGGAAAATCCGGCCGCGTGCGGATCGAGCTCTTGCCGACGATGCGCTGCTCCCCGTCGAGAACGACGGCCTTGGTGAGCTTCGCACCCATATCGATGCCGGCGACAAAAACCATGAGACCTCCTCGTAGGCGATGAGCAAGCGGCTAGGCGGTCGCCTGAGCCGGCTCGCCCTTCGCCTTGACGGCGCGTTCAAGGGCGAAGATCGCCGCTCCCAGTGCGCCGACATAGTGGGAATCCGGGCTGACGTTGATCTTCATGCCGAGCTTTTCTTCCAGCGCGCGCACCATGCCGATGTTGCGCGAGACGCCGCCGGTGAACGTGACTTCCGGTTCGATGCCGACCCGGCGGATCAGCGAGATCGTGCGCGCGGCGATCGCGCTGTGCACGCCGCCGAGGATGTCCTCGACTTTTTTGTTTTGCGCGAGGTACGACATGATGTCCGATTCGACAAAAACCGTGCAGACCGTGGTCAGGCGGACGGGATTTTTCGCCTTGAGCGATAGCGGCCCGATGTCGTCGAGATTCAACAGCAGCGCCTCGGCCGCGCTGCCCAAAAACCGCCCCGTGCCCGCCGCGCATTTGTCGTTCATGACGAAGTCTTTGACGTCGCCGTCGGGGCCGACGCGGATGCCTTTGGCATCCTGGCCGCCCATGTCAATCACTGTCCGCGTATTGGGAAAGAGATTGCACGCGCCGCGCGCGTGGCAGCTGATCTCGGTGATCTGCGCGTCGCCGAACGTGACTTTGTAGCGGCCGTAGCCGGTGCCGACGACGTAGGCGACCTGCTCGGGCGGAATCTCGGCGACCTTGAGCGCTTCTTTGAAGCAGTTGTCGCCGGCGCGCGTCACGTTCGCGCCCGTCATCGTTAGCGCCCGCGCTACGATGTTGCGCTTCTCGTCGAGAATGATGCCTTTGGTCTGGGTCGAACCGACGTCGATCCCGGCGGCGTAAATCATGCGGCACCTCCGGCGGCTGCATGCGCCTCGCGAACGATTTTCTTGTGCTCCAGCGATTCGAAAAACGCGTCGATGCGGTTTTTAATCTGCGCCTCGGAAAAGTAACGCGGGTCTTCGATGTCGGATTCGATCAGCAGCGTCGGGACGTTGAGATCCTTCGTGAAATATTCGCGCATGTCGCCCTGGCCGGCGGAAAACAGGCGGCAGCTTTTCACCGAATGGATGATGAGCGCGTCGGCGTTCCATTCCTCGATGTAGCGGCGGATCTGCGCGTAGCGCTGGAGGAAGTTCCGGTTCGTGACGTTCCATTCGAGCATGTGCTCGGCGATCGATTCGAGCGGCCGGTTAGGATCGTGCTTGAAGCCGAACTCCCACAGCCCGCCGACGGTCGAATAGGTCGAGGCGACGGCGACCGCGCCCCATTTGGAGAAGAGGTCGCGGAACGTCCGCAAATACGGCCACGGCGGCGGCCCCTCGATGACGAAGCGGAAACGCTCCTCAGGCAGTGGCCCCTGGCCCATTTGCACTTTTTCTTCCATCTCCTTGAGCGCCGTCTGGAAAAACTTAAGGCCGTCTTCGGTGCCGCGGAGACAATAAAGCGGCGCCATCATCGTCACGGAGTCGAAATAGGCGTCGAAAGGCGTCGGCGCGTGCTTCGTCAAGGATTTCACCTTGGCCCAGAGCTCGCCGGTCTCGCCCGAGAGCGCGACGATCCTCTTGAGCTTCGCCCAATCGAGGTCCTTGCCGGTGAGCCGCTCCATCGCGACGATCACCTCTTCGAGCTGCTTGACGACATACTCGATGTCCGCCTTCGACGGCTTTCCCGAGGGCTCGCGGAGGAAAGGGATGTCGAGGTTGTAAATCTCGCCGTCGCAGTACTCCGCCAGATGCTCGAACCACTGGAGATAGACGTTGCAGCCGACGTAGTTGCAGAGAATCAAAGAGGGAAGGGGGATCGTCGCGAAAGGCGTCTTTCTGTCGCCGAGAAAGAGACCGACGTCGGCTTTCACGTAAGCGCAGTTGTCCATCGAATAGCCGATCTCCTCGGCCTTCAGGATGAACGGCAGCGCGGCTTTCTTCACCGCGAGCTGGAGCGCGTCGATCTCGGGATATACTGGGACGAGATCGAACGCCTGGACGAGCTCGACGGGATTGCCGCTGATGAGCATGTAAACGGCCTTGCCGTCGCCCTGCTCGGCGGCGCGCGTGACGCGCTCGAAGTACCGCCCCATCATCTCCTTCTGGAGCAGATGCATCTGACCCTGGTAAGTGCTTTTTGTTGTTTCAGCCATCGCTCCTCCTAATCGAACAGCATCGATTCGACGAACGTTTCGACTTCGGTCCGCGACTTGTCGAAAATCCACATCTTCTCTTCGAATTCCAGATAGAGATGAGGAATGCCGGCTTTCTCCAGCGCCTGGCGGTAGAGCGCGTAGTCGAACAAGGCGGGCTCGCAGAACTTCGCGGCGAGGATCACGACCGCCGCCGCGCCGGTTTCCTTGACTCTGTCGAGGAGATGCTGCGATTTACGCTCGCGCGTGTCGTGCTTTACGCCCGAGTAAACGCTCCTTTTGATATAGCTCTCGGCGAGACTCCGGACGGGATCGCCGTCGACCGGAATGTCCTCCGTGAAAAAGCGCCATCCGGTCAGGAAATCGTCGTCGAGAATGTAACAGCCGGCCGCTTCGAGACCTTCGATCAATTCCAGCGGCGGCTGCTCGCAGAACGAGCCCTCGAGCACGACCCTGATGCGGTCCTTCGGCTTCTCGTCGCGCAGCCGGAGCGCCGCCAGCGCTTCCGTGAGAATCGCGATGTGCTCTTCCGGCGGCATCAGCGTCGCGGTGCGCGTAAGCACGTAAGTTTCGACCGTCGAGAGATTTTGCGGCTGGGCCGCACGGAGCGCGTAAAGCTCGCGCAGGAGTCTTCGCTGCTCGTTGTAGATTCGAATACTCCGCCGTAGAGACTCGTCGTCGGCCTTCGCGCCGGAAAGCTGTGTGTAGCTTTCCAGCAGCCGGCGGTACTCCGCGGTCAGATAATTCACCGTATGCGGCGAAGTCATGTTCTGCGGAAAGTGAATGTACTCGACCATGAGCTTGGGGAAGTTCCGTTTGTAGACGCTCCCGAGATTGCGCGCTGGATCGCAGATCGAATGAAAAACGATGCCGTCGAGAAAGCCGATGCGATCGGTCATGGCGAGCTCGAGCGTGCTCTTGACGATCGAGCAGACAAAAGACTGGAAGCGCGAATCGGCGTGCGCGATCTCCAGGCGATTACCGCCGCCCAGGATGCCGACCGGCAGCATGCCCGCCGCGTGGATCAGCTCGACGGGCGAGTAGACCGGGTAGCAGCCGACGATTTTCTTATCCGGATGGCTCGCCTTCCATTGGGCGACGCGCTCGAGCGGCGCTTCTTCCAGAGCTTCTCGGTAGTCTGCGATGGTGTTCTCGATTTTCATCCGCGCCTCATAATGTGAACGGTCATTCGTTCTGACGCCCAAGTAATTCAGCAATCCATATGCCAAGGAAATTTCGTTAATCGTTCGTCTTTTCATTCGTTGTGAGCACGGAGGTTCTTATAATTAGGAAGACTTGACGCGATATTCTCAATCGCGGGACTGGATTGGCGACGACAGAAAGGGCTTACACGCTCGCGCGCAGGTCGAGGCTGTGGCGACCTTATTTGAAAATAAAAGGCCGACGGATTATAAATGACTCCGGAAAGGTGAATTCGTGGAATCTGGTTTTGAACCGCTGGAAGCCTTCTCCGAGGTGGAGCGCCTGGTCGGAAAAGTCTACTTTAGATTTTCCCACCTCTTCATGGCGCGCCCGGAGCTCAGAGATTTCTGGTGGGAGATGGCCCGGCAGGAGGAGCAGCACGGGCTGATTCTTCTCGCCTGCAAGATTGTCATTCAAAATTACGAAGACGAGAAAGTCGACCCGAGTATCAGCCGTGAAAACGCGCAGCGGCTCTCAGATCATATCCAGAGCTATCTAGACCGAGGAACCCCGGCGATCACGGTGAACGAAGCGTTTAAAATCGCGCTCGACATCGAGACCTCCGAGATCGACGCGATTTACGGCAAGCTCTTGCAATTGGGCGGTCCGAAGATCGCGCAGACGCTCGAGAATCTCGGCGTTCCGGCGAGCGTGCAAAGGCAAAAACTCAAAGCGGCGATCCGGATGTTTTGCAACGATGCCGATCTCCTGGCCGCGGCCGAACAGCTGTAGAGGCGCATTCGATCCGATGCAGAACGGCTTCGAACACATCATCGGCAAAAGCAGGGTCCTGCTGAGCCTGCTCGAGATGGTCAAAAAGGTCGCGCCGACCGCGGCCACGGTCTTGATCACCGGCGAGAGCGGCACCGGCAAGGAGCTCATCGCGCGTGCGATTCATTCGCTCAGCGAGCGGCACGACAAGCTGTTTTTACCTGTGAACTGCGGCGCGCTGCCGGAAACCCTCCTTGAGAGTCTGCTCTTCGGCCATATGAAAGGCTCGTTTACCGGTGCGTTCGCCAATCAAGAGGGGCTCTTCGAGAAAGCCCGCGGCGGGACGATTTTTTTGGACGAGATCGGCGAGATTCCACAGCACCTGCAGGTGAAGCTCCTGCGCGCGCTCGAGGCCAAAGAGGTCCTGCCGATCGGCAGCACGACCCCGCGCCGCGCCGACGTGCGCGTGGTCGCTGCGACCAACAAGGATTTAAAAAAAGAGACGGCGGAGGGGCGGTTTCGCGAAGATCTGTACTATAGACTCAACATCATGGAGCTTCATATACCGCCGCTCCGGGAGCGTCCCGAGGACATCCCGCTGTTGATCGAGCATCTGATCAGCAGGCACAATCCCGAGCTGAAGAAAACCTTCAAGGGAGCGGAGGCGGATGTGATCCGCATGCTCGCCGCTCTGCCCTGGAAGGGTAACGTGCGCGAGCTCGATAACGTCATCGAGCATACGATGATCCTGGCGGACGGCGAATGGATCAAGACGGAGCATGTGCCCGCGAGCTTAAAGGGTGAAGAAGCCGCTGCGCCCTTTATTTTGAATCTCAAAGAGGCCACGAGGCAGTTCGAAAAGCAGCACATCATGCACGTCCTCGATCAGGCCGGCCAGGACAGAAAAGAGGCGGCGCGCTTGCTCGACATCAGCCTTTCTTCCCTCTACCGCAAGCTCGAAGAGCTCGGTATCGACTGATTTCCGGTTCTAAAGAGATCCGGCCATTTCTTTTCCCGAAGTTAAGAAAAGCCCCGCGATTTTTCGCTGTAACGTGCGGTTTTACCCGGGAAATTCCTGGCATCCTTATTGCTCCATTCGAGGAGTGGAGCGACGATGGCGCTAGAGAATTTTATCGTGTCGCCGTCACGAGACGGGCGAAAGTCGCTGATGGAAGCGATGCTGGAGCCGACGTTTTATCCGCGCCGGCCATCGAGCGTCAGCCATCGCGAGACGCATATCTCCGATCTGTTTTTTGCCGGCGATCTCGTCTACAAAGTCAAAAAAAATGTCCGCTATTCGTTCGTCGATTATTCGAACCCGGCTCGCCGCTTGTTTTTTCTCCAGGAGGAACTTCGCTTGAACCGCCGCCTGGCGCCGTCGGTTTATCTCGGCATCCTGCCGATCTCGCTCGACGACTACGGTTGGCAGTTAGGGAGCGACGCCCAAATCACGGAATACGCGCTCGTCATGCGCCGCTTGCCAGAGCGGCGCATGCTCGACTACCTCCTGGATACCGAGCAGGCGACGCCGGCCATGATGGATGAAGTGGCAAAGACGCTCGCCCCCTTTCACGCGGCGGCGCCGAACGGCCGCAAGGTGCGCGTCTTCGGCGACCCGGCGCGCATCCGCGCGGTCTGGGCCGAGAATCTCGCTGATCTCGACGCCTTCATCGGACGCACCGTCGACGCGCGGACGATCGCCGCGATTCGCGCTTTCGGGGAAGACTTTCTGGTCCGGAATTTAGAGCTGATGCAGCGCCGATGTCTCGGCGGCTATACGCGCGAGGTGCACGGAGATCTCCATTCCGAGCATATTTGCTTTGCCCCCGAAGGCATTCAGATCTACGACTGCGTGGAGTTCAGCCGGCGCTTTAGATGCATCGACGTGGCGTCCGAGGTCGCCTTTCTGTCGATGGATCTCCAGGCGCGCGGCGCGCACGAGCACGCGCAGCGCTTTATCAGCCGCTATGTCGAGTTGACACGCGACGCGGACCTCGCGACGCTGCTGCCGCTCTACGAATGCTACCGTGCGCTGGTCCGGGCCAAAGTCTATACGCTGATTTCCCCCGATCGCCCCGAGAGCGCGTCACGCTATTTCGATCAGGCCTACAGCTACACCTTTCAGCCGCTGAAGCCGTTCGTCGTGATGATCGCCGGTTTGACCGGCAGCGGCAAATCGACGCTGGCGCGCGCGCTCGGACGGCGTCTCGGCGCGACAGTCATCAATTCCGATGTTACGCGAAAACGTCTCGCGGGCGCCTCGCGGAACGAACAGCTCAAGTACGGCGAAGGGCTCTACAGTCCGGCCATGACCGCACGGGCTTATCGTAAGATGACCGATCAGGCGGATAACTGTCTCGCCGCCGGTGGCGGCGTGATTCTGGACGCGACCTTCCATAGGGCGGCGCCGCGCGCGCCGGTCTTCGAGGTCGCCGAACGGCGCGGCGCATCCGTCGTGCTGATCGATTGCCACGCGCGCGACGATCTGGTCCGTGAGCGCTTGGCGACGCGCGCCGCGGCGCGGAACGATCCGTCCGACGGCAATTGGCAGATTTACCTGAAACAAAAAGAACTGCTGGAGCCGTTTCCGCCGACGCTGGCGCGCCTGCCATTGGATACGGAGGTGCCGGGGGCCGAACTCGTCGCCAAAGCGGAGGAGTTTCTGCGCTCGGCACTGGCGCGCCCGATCAAGAATACCGTTTACCCGATTCAAGCCGCGGCCGCGCAGCCTTTGTCGGAAAGCCGATGAAGGAAGTCGTGATCTTGAGCGCCCTCCGGACGCCGATCGGCGGCCTGAACGGATCGTTGTCTTCCTTGACGGCGCCTGCGCTCGGCAGTGTCGCGATCAGAGAGGCGCTGGCGCAGGCGCGCGTCGGCGCGGAGAGCGTCGACGCCGTCATCATGGGCAACGTCATCTCCGCCGGCGTCGGGCAGGCGCCGGCGCGCCAGGCGGCTCTCAAGGCCGGCCTTCCGAACACGGTCGGCTGCACGACCATCAACAAAGTTTGCGGCTCGGGTCTCGCCGCGGTGGCGATCGCCGCGCAGATGATCCGCGCTGGCGAGGCGGAAGCGATCGTCGCCGGCGGCATGGAGAGCATGAGCAACGCCCCGTATCTCCTCGACCGTGCGCGCGGCGGCTACCGCATGGGCCACGCGGCGCTCTTCGACAGCCTCCTCAAAGACGGCCTGTGGGATGCCGCCGGAGATTTTCATATGGGCGCCGCGGCAGAGAAATGCGCCGAGCGCTTCAGCATCTCGCGCGCCGAGCAGGACGAATTCGCGGCGACGAGTTACCGACGCGCGCATAGTGCGGAAACTCGGGGCGACTTCAAAGGCGAAATCGTGCCAGTCGTGACGGGGCAAAAGAACGGCGCCGCCGCAGTCGTCGAAGACGAAGCGGTGAAGCGCTTCGACGCAGAGAAGATGCGGGCGCTAAAGCCCGCCTTTAAGGCCGACGGCACCGTTACCGCCGGCAACTCGTCTTCCATCAGCGACGGCGCCGCCGCCGTCGTGCTGACGTCGCGCGAGCGGGCCGTCGCGCTCGGCCTCAAGCCGCTGGCGCGCATTGTTGGCGCTGCGGCGTCGGCGCGCGAGCCCGAATGGTTCACGATCGCGCCGGCCGATGTCATACCGAAGCTGCTCGATCAATGCCGATATACGCTGAGCGACGTCGATCTCTTCGAGATCAACGAGGCCTTCGCCGCAGCGTCGATCGCCGTCAATCGTTTACTCCGCCTCGATCCGGAGAAGGTCAACGTGCGCGGCGGCGCGGTGGCGCTCGGCCACCCGATCGGCGCCAGCGGCGCGCGCATCCTGACGACGCTGACGCACGCGCTCGTTGATCTCGATAAAGAGCGCGGCGTCGCCGCGCTCTGCATCGGCGGGGGCGAGGCGGTCGCGATGATGTTGGAGCGGATTTAGAGAGAGGTCGATCGTTATTGGTCGATCTGATCAGCTGTCGCGCTGTAGGTCTCGAATTTCGCGCGCACATAGGGCGAAGTGTAGCCGTTACGGATGCGCTCGAGTCGCTCGGGGCGGAGGAAAAATTCGCGATTAATCGCCGCTGAGAGCTCGCCCAGATCTTTCCGCGAAAGATAGCGCGTCGGCATCACGGTGTGGAGCGCATCCCAGTTCTTCAGCTCGATATTCTCGACGCGCTCGGTCATGAGCGCCCGCCGCCAGACGGGCGAGCCGGGCATCGGCGTCAGCAGCATCAACACCCCGATGTCGGGATCGATGTCGTCGACGGCTTGAAAACGTCGGCGGATTTTCGCGGCGTCGTCTTCCCAGAAGCCGTTCATGTAGGTGCCCACCGTCGAGATGTCGTTGTGCCTTAAGAGTTGCACGAGCTGCTTCAAATCATCGATCGTGTAGCGCTCCTTGCTTTTGTGCAGGTTGACGAGCTCCTCGTCGCTGCCGACTTCGATGCCGAATAACACCTGATAGCAGCCCGCGCGCCTGAGCCGCGGGATGAGATCGGCGTCGCGCAGCAGGTTCCGCGCCCGTCCCATGAAGAACCACTGCATGTCGATGCGCCGCCGCTCGATCTCGTCCAGGAGATCGAGGATCTTTTGCCGGTCGGAATTGAAGTCGTCGTCCATGAAGTTGAGCGCCCTGACGCCGTAGGTTTTGTTCAAGAGCTCCATTTCATCGGCGACGAGCTTGCCGCTGCGCGTGCGATGGATGAAAAAATCTTGGCGCCGGCGGAAATCGACGAGCCCCCACTCGTAGCAGAAGCTGCACGCGCCCTCGCAGCCGCGACTCGTCACCGCCTCGTTGTAGCCCGCGATGCTCGAAAAACCGATGTATCGATCCATTGGAAAGAGATCGTAGGCCGGCATCGGCAATGCGTTCAGATCGGCGATCAGCGGTCGCGGCGGCGTGAAGCGGACTTCGCCATTTTCTCGGTAGGCGAGGCCGAGAACGTCGCGGAGCCGCGGCCGCTCGCATTGAAGCTGTTCAAGCAGCTCGACGAGCGTTCGGTCGGCCTCTCCGACGAGGATGTAATCGAGCTGCGGCGCGAGATCGAGGATATCCTTCGGCATGGCGGAGAGCGCTAGGCCGCCGGAAATCGTCATCAGATCGGGAAACGACCGCTTGACGGTCTCGAGCGCTTCCAGATAGCGCATGACCGCGCCGGCGCCGCCCTCGGTGACGACCCGGGTGCCGACGAAGACGGCGTCGGGCGCGCTCCGTTCGATCCGCTCGAGCATCCCCGGCTCGTCGAGGTCGAGGGCGCGGCAGTCGAGGACTTCGACCTGCGCGGCATTTTCGGCCCGGACATACGCCGCGAGATGGGCGTAGAGCGCGTTACAGGCGACGTGGCGCGCGCCCCATCGCTTCCAATTGCCCATCGGCGGCGTCAAGAACAGGAGCTTCATCGGACTCCCGTTGTCGTGCGCCATGTCTAGAGGATGCCTTTACGATACAGTCCGTCGATGAAGCCGCTCTGATCGAGCTTGCGCAGGATGCTTTCGTCCACGAAATCATCCACGTTGAGCTTGCCGACGGCGGGATTGATGTTTTTCACCTCGTCGATGATCGCCTGGATGCCTTTGCGGTTCGGATAGGGTTTCGCTTTAACCCAAAGCGAGGTCACCTGCTCGTACGCCGCTGTGCCGTCGCCCATTTTCGGGCCGAGATTTTTGACCAGCGTTTTTTTGACCGATTCTTTATTCGCCGGATTCAGAATAAACGCGTTTGCTTCCAGGAGGCCTTTGAGCACCCCCTCGATCGATCGCGGACTCTCCTTCAAATATTTTCCGGTGGAGAGCAGCACGTCGTGCTCCCAGGGAATGTTCAAGGCGCCGAGATCGGCGAGAACGGGGAAGCCGTCCTTCTCGATCATCGGCTGGTAGAGCCGGTCGAAGACCGTCGCCTGGATGCCGTTCTGGCCGAGCGCAATCTGCCGCTCGACCTCGTTGCCGGCGGAGATGAGCGTGATGCGGTCCCTGCGCGGGTCGAGACCGAGATGCTTGAGTCCGAGGATCACGCCGATGTACGACGCCGAGAGACCGGTGCCGCTCACGCCGAAAATTTTACCCTTGAGCTGTTCGGCCGATTTGATCTCCTTCCGCGTGACGACGAGGTAAGGCATCGTCGGCGCGACGGTCGCGAACTCGATCAAATCGGCGCCGGCCGCGCGCGCCGCCACCGCGGAGTGCGGTCCGGCCATTAAAACCGGGATCGCGCCGGTGAGCAACGCCTGCGTGCCGACCGGGTTACCGCGGAACTGGACGATCTTCACGTCGACGCCGTATTTTTTGAACAGCCCGCGCTCTTGCCCGACCCAGAAGCCGACGGGCACGGCGTTGACGAACGTCTGCCCGACGAGAAGCTCGGTCGCGTGCTGATCGGCACGCGCGGGCCCGCCCGAAAATAGCGCGCATAGAAGCGCCAAGGCGATCAATGAGAAATTTTTCATCTTGCCTCCTGTATTAACTGCTCGAGTACTAGTCTATTTCTGGACGAGCCGCTCGACGGCCAAGAGCAATCGTTCGTGCTTTTCGCTGTCGAGAATGAGCGCGTCGAGCAGGGCCCCGAAAAACTCGCTCTCATCCGGCGGCGTCTGGCTTTTGAGGTCGCGGCAAGCCTCGATCGTCTCACGCTCGTGCTCCTGGAGTTTGCGCATGTGGCGCGCGAGCTCGAAAGGATCGATCACCCACGGCAGCGCGTTCTTGCGGCGATTTTTTATCCGCAGGTACTTCGCCATCATGCGCAAGAGACCGTGATGGCGCTCTTCATCGTGCAAGATAATGTCGATGAGAAAGCGCGCCGGGCCGCTCTCGATCGGGCCGGCGAGCTTGCGATATTCCTCCATGATGCCGCTCTCGGTCTCGACGTGCTGGTCGAGGCAGTCGGCGCAGAGCTCGCGCCGCTTATCGGGACTGATGGCTGGTTGCGTCGATTCCCTTCGAGCAGGATCGACGCGTGTTTCGGCGGATTTCATAACGCACCTCCGAATTCACACTTCGTTGATGAACCTATCGCAGCCTTTCCGTTCCGATATGTGAGCAAAAGCAAGGCCAAGGGATTTCGCATCGCTTTCCCGCTGAAGCAATCCTTCGCCGCATAAACAATTCTCAAGAGTGCAAAGAATGCGAAAATTTTTATCGGATTTGAGAAGCGAATCGACGATATCGCCGCGCCGCTGCTGGGGTTTCGCGACGTTTTCGCTGGCATACGGCTTGCTCAATTTGCTTTGTGTGCTCGCCATGAGTGCAATATCGCAAAGGAGAAAAGCCATGAAAAAATTGCTTTGGCCGATACCCGTTGTCGGAATGTTCGTCGCCGCTCTGGCCACCGCCCAGGAGCCCGCTCCAAAACCGACACCTCACTCCATGTCGCACGGCATGATGCGCGACGGCGCAGCGATGCCCATGGGGGAAATGGGCGCGATGATGGAGACGATGCGCTCTATGAGCCCCGAGGACAGGGCGAAGATGATGGAAAACTGCCGGCAGATGATGGAATCGATTCCGGCCGATTCGACTAAATCTAACAAATAGGTTACCCCATGCATTTTGAGACGACTGAACTGTCAGACAGCGAACGCGCATCGAGTCGATTCGTCTATTCCCGCGCGCCGCTCTTGGTCTACTGGGAGCTTACGCGGGCGTGCGATCTCGCCTGCCGCCATTGCCGCGCGGAGGCGATCGCGCGGCGCGACGCGCGAGAACTCGACACCTTCGAGGCGATGGCGCTGCTGGAAAAAATTCGTTCGTTCAGCGAGCGCGGCGTCCACGTCGTTCTGACCGGCGGCGACCCGCTCAAACGTCCCGATCTCTTCACGCTCGTCGAGCACGGCGCCAAGCTCGGTTTGGCCGTCTCTATCGCTCCGAGCAGCACGAATCTGCTCACGCGCGAAGTGTTCCAGCGTTTCAAGGACACCGGCGTCGAGAGCATGAGCCTCAGTCTCGACGGCTCGACCGCAGAGAAGCATGAGGCGATACGCGGCATCGCAGGCTGTTTCGGCCGAACGCTCGACGCCGCTTGGGACGCGCTTCGCGCCGGCATGCGTTTGCAGATTAATACTTTGGTTACGGCTGAGACGCTGCAGGATCTCGACGATACCTACGGACTCTTAAAGCATCTGCCGCTCATGCGCTGGAAGCTCTTCACTCTGATCGGCGTCGGGAGAGGGCGGACGCTGACGGAGCCGACGCCCGATCAGTGCGAAGCGTTGCACCATTGGCTCTGCGATGTCTCCAAAGACTCGCCTTTCCCGGTCGCGACGACCGAGGCGCCCCATTTTCGGCGCGTCGCGTTGACACGCATGCGCCAGCGCGGAATCCCGCTGGCGAAGATCGAAAAGACGCCGATCGGAAGGGGCTTCGGCATCCGCGACGGCAACGGCATTCTTTTCATTTCGCATACCGGCCATGTCTATCCGTCGGGCTTTCTGCCGCTCGCCGTCGGTAATGTGCGCACGTCCGACGTGACGGATCTCTATCGCTTCTCGAAATTGTTCCGCAGCTTGCGTTCGACGCGCCTGTATAAAGGCAAATGCGGCCGTTGCGAGTTCAAGGAGATCTGCGGCGGTTCGCGCGCGCGCGCCTACGCGCGCCACGCCGATCCGCTCGAAAGCGATCCACTCTGCGCTTACGAGCCCGTTCACTAAAGGGCGGCCGTCGTTTTCTTCCCCCGGTCAACGCCTTCCTTAAACTAGGATCGCGTCTTCAATCCTTTCTCATTTCTAGGAAGTCGGCGCCCGCGACTTGCACACAAGTCATTGGTATTTCAAGACTCTTTTGCCAATTTTCCATCATGCTCAATGGCATGAAAGGTGCTTTGGAGTCATGGGCATGAGTACCGCGCTTAGCCTTTGCAAAACTCCGGCTGCACCTGATGCGCGTTTTCCCGGGATCGCAACGACCGCCGATGGTTCGGAAGCGGTGGTTTGGGTCGAGACGCATATCGGCCAAGGAGCTTGCGCTTATCCGATTACGCCGTCGACTTTGATGGGCGGCGCGTACCAGGTGGCGGTCGCGAACGGCGGAAAAAACCTCTGGGGTGAGCCGCTCAGTTTTCTCGAGCTCGAGTCCGAACACAGCTCCGCCAGCACATGCGAGGGATTCGCCCTCGCGGGCGGCCGCGTGACCAATTTCACTTCGGGCCAGGGTCTCATTTTGATGAAGGAAGTCCTTTATGTGATTTCCGGCAAACGCCTTCCCACGGTCTTTCACATCGGCGCGCGCGCCTTAACCTCGCAGGCGCTAAACATTCACGCCGGCCATGACGACGTGATGGGCGTCGCCGACTGCGGCTGGGGCATGCTGTTCGCGCGCAACGCGCAGGAAGCGGCGGACCTTGCGTTGATCGCGCGCCGCGCCGCGGAGGAGTCCGCGACCCCGTTCTTCAACGTGCAAGACGGGTTTTTGACCACACACACGATCGAGAGCGTCCTGCTTCCCGAGCCTGAGCTCATGAAGGAGTTCATCGGCGCGCCGAAAAGTCTCATCAATCTCATGGATCCCGGCCGGCCGATCATGAGCGGCGTCGTGCAGAATCAAGACAGCTACATGAAAGGAAAAATCGCGCAGCGGATCTTCTACGATCGCCTGGAAGAAATTGTCGATCGCTCGATGGGCCGCTTCGCCGGGCTGACCGGCCGCCATTACGGACTCGTCGACGGCTACCGTCTCGACGACGCCGACTACGCCGTCGTCGGCATGGGCAGCATGCTGGAGACCGCCGCCGCAACGGCCGATTTCCTCCGCGAGCGCGACGGCACCAAGCTCGGCGCGTTGCACGTAACCTGCTTCCGTCCTTTTCCCGGGCCGCAGATCGTCGCGGCGCTGGGTCATTTGAAGGCGATCGCGGTGATCGAGCGCCTCGACAATCCCGCAGCGCAATCGAATCCGCTGACCACCGAGATCAAAGCGGCTTTTGCCGATGCGCTCTCAGGCGCGCCGGGGTATCCGAAGATCAGCCGCGCGCCGTTGATTTATTCCGGTGCCGCCGGCCTCGGCGGCCGCGACGTGCGGCCCGGCGACATCATCGCTGTCGCCAAGCACATGGCGCGGCGCGAGGGGCGGCGTTTTTTCGTCCTCGGCATCAAGCACGAGCTCGCGCTGGTTTCCGAAGGCGAAGCGGACGTCCGACCCGACGGCGCTTTCTCGATGCGCGGTCATTCGATCGGCGGCTATGGCTCGGTGACGACCAATCGTATCATCGCCGCAGTCGTCGGCAGCCTCTCGGGTCTGCGCGTGCAAGCTTATCCGCTTTACGGCTCGGAGAAAAAAGGCCTTCCGACGACCTATTATTTGACCGTCGCGGACCAGCCGATACGAGTGCATGCGGAGATGAGCGCGGCCGATTTCGTGCCGCTCAACAGCATCGACGCGTTCCGGATCGGCGATCCGGTCGCGGGCGTGCGATCCGGCGGCGCGATCTTTTTGCAGCACCCGAGCCGCGATCCTTATCAAGTCTGGGCGTCGATTCCCAAGGCGGCGCAGGAAACGATCCGGCGGAAAAACATCCGCGTGCTCGCGCTCGACGCAGTCAAGATCGGTCAAGAGGTTTCGAGCAAGCCCGAGCTCGCGCAGCGGATGCAGGGAATCGTGCTGCTTGGCGTATTCCTTCGTGTGGCCCCGTTCCTCGCCCGGCTCAATCTCACCGAGGCCGAGACCTCTGCCGCCATCGAGCGCGCGGTGCGAAAGTTTTTCGGCAAACAGAGCGAAGCGGTCATTCAAGACAACTTGAAGGCGGTCCGTCGGGGCGGCGACGAGGTCCTCGAAATTCCGCGAGAAATTATCGAGACGAAAGAAGGATGCAACGGCAATGGCGACTCAAATTGAAAGTGCTCCGGGACAATCGACCCCGCCGAACGACGTGAGCGACGCAACCCCCGGCGTCGATCTCGATCGCTATATCGAAAACTTTAGCCGCGACATTGTCGCCGCGTATCAGCGAGGCGACGCTTCGGGCGCGCTATGCGCCGATGTCGGCTTGGCGCGCAGCCTGATCCCCCCGGGTACCGGCGCACTCCGCGACTTCAGCTACATCGCGCCTGAAATCCCCGTCTTCAATTCCGACCGCTGCGTTGGGTGTATGGCGTGCGTCACCGAATGTCCGGACACCGCCATACTTGCAAAAGCGATCCCGGCCACTCGCGTCGCCGACCGGCTCGCCGCGATCGAAGATAAGCAAGAGCGCTTCCAAGCGGCCGCGCACTGGACGGTCACGCGAAAGTACCATGAGCTGCCGCTCAAGCAGGGGCGCGAGAGCGCGCTGTTCGGCGTCTTTATCGACCCGACCAAATGCAAAGGCTGCGGCGAATGCGTCGCGATTTGCGACGCCTTGGAGTTTCATGCCCTGGAGATGGTCAAGAAAGACGACGCGACACTGCCGCGCTATCAAAAGGCCTTCGATTTTTTCCGCGGCGTCGGCCCGACGCCGAAGGAATATATCAACGAGCGCGCGCTGGCGGATTTCATGCTCGACGAGGCGGCGGCGCTGCTTTACACCGGCGGCTCCGGCTCGTGCATGGGCTGCGGCGAAGGCACCGCGATCCGCATGATGCTGGCCGCCGGCGGATTCGTTTACGGGGCGGAGAAGCTCGCCATCGTCGCGGCCACCGGCTGCAATACCGTCTGCGCTTCGACCTATCCGTACAATCCGTATCGCGTGCCTTGGACGAACTCGCTGTTCGAAAATGCGCCGGCGGTCGCGATGGGCGTGCGGGCGCGCTGGGATCAAATCGGCTGGGGGGATAAGCGGCTGTGGGTGATCGGCGGGGACGGCGCGATGTACGACATCGGCTTTCAGAGTCTCAGCCGGCTGCTGGCGAGCGGCATGGACATCAAAGTCCTCGTGCTCGACACGCAGGTCTATTCCAACACCGGCGGCCAGGCTTCCACCAGTTCGTTCCTCGGCCAAGAAGCGAAGATGGCGAGCTTCGGCAAAGCGCTTCAGGGCAAGCGCGAGCGCCGCAAAGAATTCGCCGAGATCTGCATGATGCATCCCGAAGTTTATGTCGCGCAGACCACGCCGGCGCATATCAATCATTTTTACAAAGCCGTGATGGAGGCGAACGAATATCCCGGACCCGCAGTGGTCAGCGTCTACGCGACGTGCCAGCCCGAGCACGGCGTCGCCGATCACCTGGGGGCGGCGCATGCGAAGCTCGCGGTCGAATCACGCGCGTTTCCGCTGTTCATTTACGACCCGCGCAAGGGTGAAAAGATCCGCGAGCGGCTGAGCCTCGTCGGCAATCCGGCGCAAAAAGAGGATTGGTGGACGCCGCCGAACGCTGACAAGCCGTACACATTTGTTGACTTCGCCCAAACCCAGGGGCGCTTCGCCAAACATTTCAACGGCGATGGCCGCCCATCGGAGATGGTGATTCGCGCCCAGGAAGATCGCCTGGACAACTGGCATCGCCTGCAGGAGCTCGCGGGCGTCCGATGAGGCGAATGCCATGACCGCAGCCGATCTCGTCAACCGCTTCGTCCTTGCACGATCGGCCTATCGCCGACGCGACGCGGCCGCGGCCGAAGCGGCGCATGCGCATCATTATCTCGAACGGTCGCTCTACGAAACCGGCAGACGCGGTCAACATCTGGCGGATGCGGTTTTGGGCGCGACCGACGGCGTCGTCACGACGTTCGCCGTCGTCGCGGGCGCCGCCGGCGCGAATCTTTCCTCGGGCGTCGTTCTCATCATGGGCTTCGCCAATCTTTTAGCCGACGGCTTGTCGATGGCGATCGGCAATTATCTCGGAGCGCGCTCCCAGCGCGATTTCTGGCGTGAGGAGCGCGAGCGGGAGATTTGGGAGATTGAGCAGATTCCCGAGGCCGAGCGCGAGGAGATCCGCCGCCACTACCGGCGCAAAGGCTTTGATGGAGAATGGCTCGAACACGCCGTAAGCCTCATCACGTCCGACAAGGAGCGCTGGCTCGAAGAGATGATGCGCGAAGAGCTCGGCATCCGCGAAGAAAAGAGCGCTCCGGCGGTGAGCGGCGTCGTCACGTTTTCCGCATTTTCTCTCGCCGGCTTTCTGCCGCTGATTTCCTATCTGGTCGCATTTATCCGTCCGGATTTTCTTCCACGTGCCTTCTCGTCCTCTGTCGCGCTGACGGTCGCCGCCTTGTTCGTCGTCGGCGCGGCGCGCTGGTTCATCACGCGGCGCACATGGTGGCGGAGCGGCTTCGAGATCCTGGCGCTCGGCGGCGCCGCCGCGCTCTGCGCGTTCGCCGTCGGTCACTTTTTGCAGGCTTTGGTTGGCTGAAAGGAGAGCTCTATGACACAAGAAACGACCGCGGCGAGGCCGCTCAGCTGGAGAGAGCACCTGTGGATGGCGCTTCTTGTGGGCTTTTTGCTTCTCCTCTCCATCGCCTGGACGCGGCTCCCGGTGAATGCGGCCGATCGGCCGCTCAATGGCGGGCGATCGGATGTGAACGGCTACATTCGGCGGGAAAAGAAGCCGGTTCTATCGCCGGCGCTGTTCGTGGGCCAGACGGCGCGTGCTTATCGCATCGCGCAGGAGATTCCCGATGTCCTGGACCAGCTCTACTGCTACTGCGAATGCGACAAGCACCTGGGCCACAAGAGCCTGCTCTCGTGTTTCACCGACGATCACGGCGCGGGCTGAGTGAATATCTGCCAAGGAGAGGCGCTGGATGCGTCTCAAATGTTCAAGCAGGGCTACAGCATCAAGCAGATTCGGGCCGAGATCGATAAGAAATACGGACGGCGCTAGACGGTGAAGAAAACTTTTTTAGGCGTTCTGTTCTTTCTCGCGACTTCCGGGCTCGCCTTCGCGCACGGCGAGCACGGCAGCGCCGCGCCGCCTTCCGGCACGAGCCCGGTGACGGTCGCCGGCTATCAAATCGAGCTTTTGACGTATCCCGCGCCGCCGGTCTCGGGCGCGCCGGCCCAAATCGTCGCGAAGGTTCTGCGCAGCGGGACGATGGAGCCGGTGAGCGGCGGCACGGTTTCGATCGGCTTTGCGCCGGTTGATGCGCCGAGCGCAACCGATGCGCACAGCGCGCACGCGGGTCACGCCGGAATGAGCCCCGCGTCGTCGCTGACGCCGGTGTCCGAGATTACCTGGGCGGGCAGCTATACGCTCGAAAGCATGCCGGAGAAGCCCGGACGCTACATGGCACGCGTCGCGCTGGCTGAGCTCGACGGCAATGCTTTCGCCACGCCGATTGTGATCGACTTTCATCTGGACGTCGGCTCCGCGACCATCGTCTCCCCGGCGCTGCTTGCGGCAGTCGCGGCGTCGTTGCTCGTCGTTCTGCTCGGCATCGGCCGCGCGCTCGCGCGCTCGCGCTCGCCGGACGGGGACGGCGCGCTCGACTTGTTGCGCCTTCGCTGGCTCGACCGCTTCGTCCGCTGGAGAGGGTTCCAGCCGGTTTTTCAGATCCCGGTTCTCGCGCTGACGATTCTGTTGACCTATCTCGGATTTGCCGATATCCAGGACGGCGCGAAGAACCTCGCGACGCGACTCACGTGGATCGTCTGGTGGCCGGGAATTATTTTTACGTTTGTTCTGGTCGGCCGCTTCTGGTGCGTCATGTGTCCATTCGGCGCGCTCAACGAATGGACGGCGAAATGGGCCGAGCCCAAACGCATGTTTCCCAAGCCGCTCCGAAATCTCTGGCTTGCGACGTTTCTCTTCGTGCTGCTCACCTGGTTCGACGAACAGCTCGGCATCATCCGTTCGCCGCATATGACGGCTTCTCTTATCGTGCTGCTCGCGGCGCTCGCGATCGTGACCGGTCTTTTTTACCAGCGGCGGAGTTTTTGCCGTTATCTCTGTCCGATCACCGGTTTGCAGGGACTCTACTCGATGCTCTCTCCGATCGAGCTCCGAACGAGAAGTAGGAATCACTGCCAGACCGAATGCCATCAGGAATGCTACCGCGGCAACGAGCGCGGCGACGGCTGCCCGATGCTCGAGTTTCCGATGACGATGGAGCGGAATACGTTTTGTAACTTCTGCTTCGAGTGCGTCAAGAGCTGCCCGCCGGGAAACCTCGCGCTGAAAACGAGGTTGTTCGGCCGCGAGCTGTGGAGCGGATTGCGCAAGCTCGACGAAGCCTATCTTGCCGTCGCGCTCGTCGGCATCACAAGCGTAGTGAGCGCGCAGATGCTCGCGCCCTGGGGCGATTGGATATCGCGTCTGGCGCGGTATCTGCCCGTCGACCTTCGCGTTCTGGTCCGCCCCGTGACGTACCTTGCGCTGACCGAGTCGGCGGTCTTCTTCCTGCTTTCCCTCATGTTGGTGCCGACGCTCGTGCTGCTCGCGGCTTGGGCGGCGGTCAGGCTGTCAGGAAATCCGGCGCGGAGCGTCAAGCAGACATTCGTTATGATATCGGGGATGTTCATCCCCGTCGGCCTCGCGATGCATCTCGCGCACAACGCGTCGCATCTTCTCGCCGAAGGCGCCGGAGTTGTTCCCGCGCTGCAGCGCACGCTAAACCGCTACACGCCATTCGACTTCGGCACGCCGAATTGGCAGAGCGCTCCGCTCGCATCCGGCGAGGCGATCCATTGGCTGCAGATGCTCTTGATCGTTGCGGGGCTCGGTCTTTCGCTCGCGGCCTATGAGCGCCTTGCGACGTCGTGGCAGGGAGAGCGGGAAGGCGCGCGGGCGCTCATTCCATTCGCCGCCGTCGCGCTGCTTTTCACGCTGATCAATTTGGTCCTGCTCAATCAGCCGATGGCGATGCGCCACGGCATGTAAAAAGACCTCGCGTACGGGGGTGTTTTAATGGCGCGTTCGAATCTGAACCGGCGCGATTTTTTGCGGCAGACGATTACCCTCGCCGCGGTTTCCGGCATCTCCCCGAGCCTTTTTCTCGCCCGAGAGGGCGAAGCGGAAGAGGCGATCGTCGACGCCTGGCGAAAGGCGCCCTGCCGTTTCTGCGGCACCGGCTGCGGCGTTCTCGCCGGAATACGCAAAGGCAAGATCGTCGCGGTGCGCGGCGATCCCGAAGCGCCGGTCAACCGCGGCCTTCTCTGTATTAAAGGTTACAGTCTGCCGAAAATACTCTACGGCCCCGATCGATACACGACGCCATTGCTGCGCCAAGGCGGCGACTTCGTCAAAATCACCTGGGAGCGCGCGCTCGATCTCATGGCCGCCAAGTTCAAGCAGGCCAGCGAAAAATACGGGCCGGAATCGGTCGGCGCGTATTTTTCCGGACAATCGACGATTTTCGAGGGCTACGCGATCAACAAGCTCATGAAGGGCGGCATCGGCTCTAACAATATCGAGGCGAACGCACGCCTCTGTATGGCCTCGGCGGTCGCGGGGTTCTATTCGACGTTCAACATGGACGAGCCCATGGGGTGCTACGACGATTTCGAGCTTACCGATACTTTCTTTCTCTGGGGCGCGAACATGGCTGAGATGCATCCGATGCTTTTCTCCCGCATCGTCGAGCGCAAGCGGCAGGACCCGAACGTCAAAATCGTCAGTCTGCAAACGTTCATCAATCGAAGCGCGGAAAGTCCGGCGGACACCGTTATGGTGTTCAAGCCTCACGCGGATCTAGCCATCGCCAATGCGATGGCTTACGTCGTTGTGAAAGAGGGGCTTGCAAACGAAACTTTCATCCGCAAACACGTGAATTTCAAACGGGGGCTGACCGAGATCGGCTACGGCGTCGAGGACGGCTTCGAGTATGGAGGGGCCGAGCCGAGCTGGAGAACCTATCGGCCGTTCGCCGACAAGGGCGAGCCCGCGGTCTACGAAGACTACAAGAAATTTCTCGAAGACTATACGCCGGACTACGCCGAGAAAATTTCGGGTGTGCCGGCGCAGACGATTCGAGACGCGGCGCGCTTATTCGGCGATCCCAAGCGCAAGGTGGTTTCGCTCTGGACCATGGGCTTCAACCAGCACACGCGCGGGACCTGGATCAACAACTTGCTTTACAATCTTCACCTGCTCACGGGAAAAATCGCTGCGCCGGGAAACAACCCGCTCTCGCTCACGGGCCAGCCGTCAGCTTGCGGCACGACGCGCGAGACCGGCACGCTCGCGCATCTGCTTCCCGGCGGTCACCTCGTCGCCAACGAAGAGCATCGAAAGGAGGCGGCTGAAATCTGGGGCGTGCCGCCGGAGAAGATCTCTGCAAAGCCGGGCTATCACACGATGGAGCTGTTTCGCGCCTTCGACCGCGGCGACGTGAAGGTGCTCTGGATCAATACCACCAATCCGTTTCAGACGCTGCCGCACGCCGGCCGCTACCGGCGCGGGGCCCGTCGAGGAGGCGAGCGCTTTCTCGCGGTGTCGGAGGTCTATCCGAGCGAGACCTCGCGCCACGCCGACCTCATCCTGCCGTCGGCGATGTGGATCGAGAAAGAGGGTATGTTCGGCAACACTGAGCGCCGTACGCAGCATTGGATGAAGATGGTCGATGCGCCGGGCCAGGCGAAGAGCGATCTCTGGCAAATCGTCGAGCTCGCGAATCGTCTGGGGCTGGGGAAGCTGTTCGACTACGGCGCGGAGCCACTCGAAAAATCGTTATTCGAAGAATACCGAAAATTCGGCGCCGGTCGCGGCAAGGATCTCGCTCCCTACGAGGTGTATGCGAAAGTTCGCGGTGGCCTGCGCTGGCCGGTCGTCGATGGCAAAGAGACGCGCTGGCGCTACCGCGAAGGTCACGATCCTTACGTTAAGGCCGGCGAGGAGGTGCGCTTTTATGGCCAGCCCGACGGCCGCGCCGTTATCTGGCTGCGCCCTTACGAACCGCCGGCAGAGGCGCCCGACGGCGATTATCCCTTTTGGCTAAGCACGGGCCGCGTCCTCGAGCACTGGCACACCGGGACGATCACACGCCGCGTGCCGGAGCTCCACGCGGCGGTCCCGTTCGCGCCGGTCTGGATTAGTCCCGACGACGCGAAAGCGCTTGGCGTGGAGACCGGCGATCGTGTGCGTGTCAAATCGCGCCGCGGCGAAATCGTTACGCGCGCCGAGCTAGGCGGAAGAAACACGGTGCCGAAAGGAGTCGTGTATGTCCCGTTCTTTGATGAAACTGTGCTGATCAATTTGGTCACACTGGATGCTTTCGACCCGATTTCGAAACAGCCCGACTTCAAGAAATGCGCCGTTCGGCTGGAAAAACTCTAGGTGTGGTTATGAGAATGTTTTTCGCCGTTTTATTCATCGGCTTCTTCGGGCTCGTAACCGCCGAAAATGCGGCGGCAGAACAGAGCCAGAGATTACCGCGGATCTATCCGGGAGCGCCGCCATTCATTCCGCACGACGTCGAGGCGCGCAAAGGGCTCTGCCTCACGTGTCATGAGACCGGCGTGGCTGGGGCGCCAATCGTGCCGCATCCGACGCGCGATCCCGTATGTCTGGAGTGCCACGTAGGGCAGGACCGCACCGCTAAACCGTTCAAGAGCGAAACCAAGCCTCTGAAGCAATAAGCGGAAGGAAAACTCCGCATTTGTACATGCAACAGCGGAGTTTTCCAAGGTGCACCTTTGTGATCAAGCGGCCGCAACAACCGGCTTTGTGTCGCTTTTAGGCCTGATCGATAGAACCGGACATGACGATTTTCGCACGACATTCTCGGTGACGCTTCCCGTGAGCATATGCGACAGTCCGGTTCTGCCATGAGTGGAGATAACAATAAGGTCGATGCCGTTCTCGGACGCCTTTTCGATGATGCTCTCGTCTGGGTTTCCAACCTCCACCACAATTTCCAGGCCTTCGACCGGTAGCAGATCGGCGCAGTGCGTCTCGATGAATTTCGCAACTCGCAGCTGGTGCTGCTGCCGGAGTTTCTCCAACGCGATCGGCTTGACGCGCAGCAACTCGAAGCGGATGAATTCATCGACGCAAACGACGTGATAGGCGATGACCCTGCACTGGGATTCTTTCGCGAGCTCGAGCGCGGCGCGAAGCCCGACGAGAGACAACTCTGAAAGATCGGTCGGCGCGAGAATTTTTTTCAGATTGTTCATGGGGTCTCCTTAATTTCTTCCTTGACGCCGAAGCACGAATCATGCCATGGATCGTTACGGTTTCCGGCCTACGAAGAGGTGTAATTCACCACGTTTTACTGTTTTTAGGATAATGCCGTGCAGAATTCTCAAGGCCGCGAAAATTCTGTCTGCGATGCAAGGAAACTCAAGCTAAATGTGCGGCACATGGCTTGCTTTCGAGTCAGTCGCGTGACCATTCCGACAAAAATCACTACGGCATTTCTCGCTCTCTTATTTTTATCTTTTTT
>Ga0075423_10000082_pt1 | contig 55412 bp, 52 predicted proteins | sample SoiMethybrSBSTD2_FD_80114 | JGI IMG/M metagenome (GOLD analysis project Ga0075423, IMG submission 80114) | Bulk soil microbial communities from a Populus tree surrounding site in Tennessee, USA - Soil MetaG P. TD hybrid SBSTD2 | ecosystem: Environmental > Terrestrial > Soil > Tree plantation... | reverse complement strand
CGGGGGCACGCCCTTGGATTGATCGCCCTTGCCGGACGCGCCGTGACAGGTCGTGCACTGCGCGGCGACGACGCGTCCGCGCGCGACCGCGGCCGGCTCGACGATCACCGGCGACGCCGTTCGCGCCTGCGCGGCGAAGTACGCCGCGACGTCGTCGACGCCGGCTTGCAGCACCTGCTTCGCGTAGGGCTCCATCTCGGGCGACACACGCTTGCCGGCCGCGTAGTCGGCGATCGCCTTCTTGAAGTACCACGGCGCGATGCCCGCGATGATCGGCACGGTATTCGACCGGCTCTGCCCCGCGAACCCATGACACGCGCTACACACCAGCGCCTGCGCCGCCCCCTGCGTATCCAGCGGCCCAGCCGTCACCGGACCAGCCAACGCGAGCAGCAACAGCATCGTCGTGATGACTCGCATCGTTGTCCTTTCACGTGCCGCAGGCGAATGAGAAGGGTCCAGCTGCGAGGCGGCGCGCGAAGGCCGCACGCGAGCCGTACTCGCTGTACGGTGAGCGTGCGGCCGAGCGCGCCAACGAAGCAGATGGGCCCTTATCATTCGCCTGCCTAGCCGAGCATGTCCGCCCAGATGCTGTTTGCCCACCCCAGCGCGTTTTGCGCCCACGCTTCCGACTGCCCCGGCGTGAGCTTCTGCTCGATCTGGACCACCTTGCCGTTCTCGATCTTGTAGCTGTTGACGACGGCGATGGCCTCTTTGTCGCTGACCCAGCTGTAGCACGTGTTGCCCGGCGCCATGGTCGGCACAGGCTTGCCGTTGAGCAGGCTCGCCACCGCGACCGCGCAGATCTTCCCCATCGCGTTGGCGATGTTGCCGGACTTCGGCACCGGCAACCCGATGGTCGAGTCGCCGATTACGTGGACGTTCTTGTGCTTCACCGACTCGTAGGTCTGATGATCGACCTCGCACCAGCGCTTGTCGGCGCCGACCAGGTCCGCGGTGACCGCGATCGTGCCCGCGCGCTGCGGCGGGATCAGGTTGATCACGTCGTACTTCACCTTGTCGCCGATCTCGGTCGTGACCTCGCGTGTGCCCGGATCGACCTTCACGACCTTGTTCGAGCCGCGGTACTCGATGTTCGGATAGCTCTGCCACGCCGCGCGGAACAGCGCGGTCTTCGAGATGATGTTGGGGTTCGCGTCGAGCACGAGCAGCTTCGACTTCGGCTTGCTGTTCTTCAGGTACCACGCGACCTGGCAGGCGCGCTCGTACGGGCCGGGCGGGCAGCGATAGGCGGCCGGCGGGATCGACAGCACGAACACGCCGCCGTCCGGCATCGACTGGAGCTGCCGGGCGAGCTGGACCGTCTGCGGGCCCGCCTTCCAGGCGTGGAGCACCCGGTCCTGCGCTGCCGCGAGCCCCTCGACCTGCTCCCACTGGAACTCGACGCCGGGCGACACGATCAGCCGGTCGTAGGGGAGCGCGTCGGTTCCGATGCGTACACGCCGCGCGGCGGGCTCGATCATCGTCGCGGTCTCGTGCAGGACCTTCACGCCGTGCGCCCGCAGGCCGTCGTAGTTGAAGGTCAGGCTGTCGATCGTGCGCACACCGCTCAGGACCAGGTTCGAGAACGGACACGACACGAATTCCTTGCTCGGCTCGAGCAGGACGACCTCGATCGAGGGATCGGCCAGGCGTACGTACTTCGCCGCCGAGGCGCCGCCCCACCCGCCGCCGATCACGACGACCCGGCGGCCGGACTTCTGGGCGAAGTCCGCGACTTTGGGCGCGCAGCCCGCGCCCAAGAGCCCGAGCCCGGCCCAGGACGACGTCCGAAGAAATTGCCTGCGCGTCGACTGCGTCATGCGACCCTCCGCTGACCGCGTTCCGAACCGCATCTAGACGACGCTGAACGTGTGCGTTTCCTCGTTCCAGGTCGACAGCATAGCCCAGGCAACGGCGATCGCGACGACGAACGCGATCGCCCCGCCCCAGCCGAGCGAGTTTGGCAGGAAGACGGCGGCGCCGAGCTTCTGGAGCAGCCCCGTCTGCGCCGCGATCAGCCGCGCGAGCGAGGCGCCCAGCGCGAAGCATGCGACCGCGACCCAGAGCTTCACCTGCCCCTCGCCGGCGCGCCAGAGCGAGCCGGCGCCGCAGCCGCCGGCCAGGGTCATGCCCACGCCGAACGCGAGGCCGCCGGCGAGCGAGCCCACGCCCGCGGCCGGGAACACCCATTCGCTCTTGTCCTTGAGGTCGGTGAATTTCAGGATCGCGAAGCCGAGCGTCGAGACCGCCAGGGCCAGCGCCGCGGCGCGCGTGTGCTCGGCATCGCCGGTCATGAACGGCTCGCGAAATGCGCGTACCAGACAGAAGCGCGAGCGCTGGAAGACCACGCCGAACGCCGCGCCGAAGAGAAGGAACACGCCCTGCGGCCCGTAGCCGGCGCGCGTGAAGAGCACGAGCACCCCCGCGACCAGGCCGAGCACGACCACGCCGGCCCAGGGTTGACGAGTCGTGCTCGCGGCCCCCGCCTGGAGATAGATCCGTCCGCCACCCCGCGACCACTGCGGTCGGTGCGCCACTTCCCAGATCAGATACCGGATGCCCAGGAACGCCCCGGCGCCGAGGCCGAGCATCATGCCGAGACCCGAGAGCGAGAGCGCGCTCGTCGCCGAGAAAAAGCCGCCGATGTTGCATCCAAACGCGAGCACGGCGCCGATCCCCATCAAGAACCCGCCGGCCCCGCCCTTGGCGAGCTCGGCGCGCACCGGCACGCGGATGGCGAACTCGCGCGACAGGAGCGCCGCGATCGTCCCCCCGACGATCACGCCGATGTTGAGCACGGAGCCCGAGTAGAGCCAGGGCGGCAGGAGATCCGGGCGGCGCACGAGGCCGACGCCGGTGAGAACCCAATCGCCCCAGTTCCTCAGGCCGTCCGACGCCGTCCACGGCCTGTCGAACGCGAAGAGGAAGACGTTCAGGGTCGCGATCATGACCGCCGAGCCCCACACGAGCCACGGACGCGCGAACAGCGCTCCATACAGCGGAGCGAGCGAGCTCGGCATCAGAACATCACGCGCGCGGAGAGGTGCCCGAATCCGACGAGGAGCGCACGACGGGATAGCCGAACCGCTTCCACGCGCCCATGCCGCCCGTGACGTTGAACCAGCCCTGGATCCCGTGGCGCTTGAGCGCACTGATCGCGGTGCTCGAACGCAAACCGCCGGCGCAGAGCACGGCCTTGGGGCGATCGGCGGGCACTTCGCCACGCCGGGCGGCGGCCTCGAGCATCGGGAGATGGATCGCGCCCTTGATGTGGCCCTCGATCCACTCGGGGTGCTCGCGGACGTCGATGACGGCCACGTCGCGGCCCTGCTCGAGCCACTCGGCGAGCTCGGAGGCCTGGATCTGCGGCACCGTCTCGACCGGGAAGCCCTCGCCGCGCCACTCGATCATGCCCCACTGCAGGAAGCCGCTGATCTCGTCGACGCCGATGCGCGCCAGCGCCTGCACGGCGCGGTCGAGATCGCTCGGCCCTTGCGCCAGCAGGAGGAGCGGCGCGCCGGCGGGAACCATACCGGCGACCCGCTCGGCGAACTGCGGGCTCTCGATCCACACGTTGATCGCGCCGGCGATGTGCATCTCGCCGTAGGTGCCGGGATCGCGGAGATCCAGGACGATGTCGCCGCGCTGCACGGCGTCCCACGCTTCGCGCGCGGTGAAAGGTCGCGGCTTGGCAGCCGTCAGCGAGATCAGGCCCTTGTTCTTGCCGACGATCTTCTCGAACGACGGCGGCTTGGGCGGCAGGTCCTTCATGAGGAAGTCGACGAAGTCCTGGCGCTCGCGGAGCTGCAGCGCCGGGTTGAAGCGCCGCTCGAAGCCGATCGTGGAGCCCGACTTGGACGACATCGCGCGCCCGCACGCCGAGCCGGCGCCGTGAGCGGGATAGACCTCGACGCTGTCGTCGAGCGGCAGCAGCACGCGGTGCAGGCTCTCCCAGGCGTCCTCCGCCGCGCGGGCGCCGCCGAGATCGGGCCGGCCGACCGAGCCGACAAACAGGATGTCGCCGGTCAGGACGAACCACGGCGCGTCGCCACGCGACAGGTCGGACACCATCACGCAGATCGAGTCGGGCGTGTGGCCGGGCGTGTGGGCGATCTTGAAGCGCACGTTGCCGATGACGATCTCCTCGCCGTCGCTCACGTCCTGGTGTTCGAACGCCACGCCGGCGGCGCGGTGCACGAGGATCGGCGCGTGCACGGCCTCGGCCAGATCGCGATTGCCGGAGATGTGGTCGGCATGCGTGTGCGTTTCGAGGATGTGGCTGATCGTGAGGCCCTTCTTGGCGGCGAGGCGAAGATATTCGGGGACGCGGTCACGGCCGGGATCGACCACGAGGGCCTTCCCGGCCTCGCTACAGCCGATCAGATAGGACAGGCAGCCAGACTCTTCGTTGAGTATCTGCTGGAAGATCATTGGGCCCTATTTTACCCGAGGCCCCAACCGAACTAGTGCTTCTCGGCTTTCTCCCGCTCGGCCTTGGCTTCCTTGATCACCTTGTCGGCCAGCGAGGACGGGACCTCCTCGTAGTGTGAGAACTCCATCGAGTAGCCGCCGCGGCCACCCGTCATCGAGCGCAGGCTCGATTCGTAGGTCAGCATCTCGGACATCGGTACCACCGCGCGCACGGCGGCGGTCTCGCCGGCGGGCTCCATGCCCACGATGCGGCCGCGCCGCGAGTTGAGGTCGCCGATTACGTCGCCAGCATGATCCGCGGGAGTCGTGACCTCGACGTTCATGATCGGCTCGAGCAGGATCGGGCGGGCGTCCATGAACACCTTCTGTAGACCCATGGAAGCCGCGATCTGGAACGCCATGTCCGACGAGTCGACGTCGTGATAGGAGCCGTCGTAGAGCGTGACCTTCATGTCCACGACCGGGTAGCCGGCGAGGATCCCCTTCTTCATGCAGTCGCGCACGCCCTTCTCGACCGAGGGAATGAAGTTGCGCGGGACCGCGCCGCCGAAGATGTCGTCGACGAACTCGAACCCATCGCCGCGCTTCATGGGCTCCACGCGGAGCCACGTGTCGCCGTACTGGCCGCGTCCACCCGTTTGCTTCTTGTACTTGCCCTGCCCCTCCGCGCGTCCCTTGACCGTTTCCTTGTAGGGGATGCGCGGCGGCAGCAGGTTGACGTCGACGTTGTACTTGCGCTTCATGCGCTCGACGACCATCTCGACGTGCAGGCTGCCGACGCCCGAGACCAGCAGCTGCTTGGTCTCCGGATCGAAGTGGTAGTGGACCGTCGGGTCTTCCTCGGAGATACGCGCCAGCGCGTTCGAGATCTTGTCCTCGTCGCCGCGTGTCTTGGGCTGGATCGCGAACGAGATCGCCGCCTCGGGGAACGTGATCTTCGGCAGCTCGAACGGCTGCGTCTCCTCGGTCAGCGTGTCGCCCGTCTGGGTCTCTTTCAGCTTCTGGGCGACGCCGATTTCGCCAGGCCCGAGCGCCTCGACGTTCTTTTGCGTCTTGCCCTGAAGCCACGAGACGTGACCCATCCGCTCGCGGGCGCTATGCGCCGGGTTCAGGAGCGTCGAGTCGGCGCGTAGAGTGCCGGTCATGACGCGGAAGAGCGAGAGCTTCCCGATATGAGGATCGCTGAGCGTCTTGAACACGAGCGCTGTCACCGGCGCCTTCGCGTCCGCATTCCGCGTGGCCGCCTGCTTGGTTTTCAGGTCGGTACCGGCGACCTCCGGGCGCTCCGCGGGCGACGGCAGCTCGTCGACGATCAGGTCGACGAGCGCGTGGACGCCGATCGACTTCGACGCGGCGGCGCACATCACGGGCATGAGCTTGCCCTGGGCGATACCGGCGCGGAGCGCCTTCAGCGTCTCGGCTTCACCGAGCGAGCCCTCTTCGAGGTACTTCGCCAGCAGGTCGTCGTCGGTCTCGGCAGCCGCTTCGACGAGCTTCTCGCGGTACTCCTTGGCCCGGTCGGCGAGATCCCCCGGCACGTCGCCCTCGACCGGCTTGTTGCCCGCGAGCGTGACCGCCTTCATCTTGACGAGATCGACGAAGCCCCGGAATCCGGACTCTTCCCCGATGGGCACATGAAGGGCAACCAGGCGTCCCTTGAGGCGCTTGCCGAGCGACTCGAGCGTGCGGAAGAAGTCGGCGCGCTCGCGGTCGAGGCGGTTCACGACGACTGCGCGGGGCAGGTTGTACTCCGTCGCGAACTTCCACACCTTCTCCGTCTGGACCTGGACGCCGGAGACCGCGTCGACCACGACCACCGCCGCCTCAACCACCCGGAGGGCGGCGCGCGCGTCGGAGATGAAGTCGCCGTACCCGGGCGTGTCGACCAGGTTGATGTGATGGCCCTTCCAGTCGCAATACGCCACCGAGGTGTTGATCGAGATCTTCCGTTTGATCTCGTCTGGGTCGAAGTCGGTCGTGGTCGAGCCGTCGTCCACCTTGCCAAGGCGCGTCACGGCGCCGGCGGCGAACAGCATGGCTTCGACGAGGGATGTTTTGCCGACGCCACCGTGACCAACGACGCCGACGTTGCGAATCTTGCCGATTTCGATCGCCATCAGCCGGCCTCCCTAGGACGAGCGATGCGGTGGGGGAGATGCTACCACCGAAGGCAGGAGGCTGTTAAGCCCCGACCGTACGCCTGACCTGGGCGAGGATTTCGTCCTCCGAGCCCTCGAGATGGGTGGGGGCGTCGAGCGCCGGGGGATCGTACTTGATACCGGCGCCGGTGAGGATCAGCATGATCTCGGCGTCGCGGATGGGCTCCCCGCGGTCCTTGAGCTGCGCGAGCGCGGCGACGAGCGCTGCCGACTCGGGCGCGGTCCAGATCCCCTCGGTCCGCGCCACGAGACGCTGGGCGTCCTGGATCGCTCTCTCGCTGACGGCCACGGCCCCGCCGCGCGTGTCGCGCAGGAGCCGGAGCATCTGACGCCCCGCAAAGGGCGACGGCACCCGGAGCCCCGCCGCATGGGTGGTCGGGTTCTCCCAGGCCGCCGTCGTCTCGGCCCCCTCGGCGAACGCCTTCACGACCGGCGCGCAGCCGTCGGCTTGCACCGCGAACAGCCGCGGGAGCGCGCCCGACAGCCAGCCCATCGCTCGAAGCTCCTCGTAGCCCTTCGGGATGCCGACGAGCCCCGTTCCCCCGCCCGTCGGATAGAGGAGGATATCGGGCATCCGCCACTCGAGCTGTTCGGCCAGCTCGAGCCCCATCGTCTTCTTGCCCTCCAGGCGATAGGGCTCCTTGAGCGTCGAGAGATCGAACCAGCCGAGCTGCGGCGAGACCGTCGCCACCACGCGCCCGGCGGTCGCGATCGAGCCCTCGATCGTGAACACGTGCGCGCCGGCAATCTGAGCCTCGGCGACGGCCGCGGGCGGCGTGCCGCGCGGCACGATCACGACGCACGGCAGCCCGCACCGTGCCGCGTACACCGCGGCGGCGCCCCCGGCATTGCCCGCCGAGGGAATCACGAAACCCTTGGCGCCGAGCGTGCGCGCGCGCGTGATCGCCATGCCGAGGCCGCGTGCCTTGAACGAGCCCGTCGGGTTCTGGCCCTCGTCCTTCGCCCAGAGCTTCCGGACACCCAGATCGGCCGCGAGCCTCGGCAGCTCGAGCAGCGGCGTCCCGCCCTCACCCAACGTGACCGGAGCTTCGCCGTCGTCGACCGGCGTGAGCTCGCGGAACCGGTACATGCCGGTCGCCCGCTGGCGCAGCGCGTCCTTTGTCACGCTCGCCTTCACGCGCTCGAGGTCGTAGCGCACCGCGAGCATCTGCCCGCACTTCTCGCAGACGGTGAGCAGACGCTTGGCGTCGTAGCGGGCGCCGCAGATCGTGCACTCGACGTGACTGACGAAGCTCATATGACTCCTCTCGTTCCTTCGCGCAGTATAGCCCGCCGCCCGCGACCGGCCGCGTGACGGGATCCGCGGTCTCCGTATCGAGACGCTGACCCCCGAGATGCCGCCGCGTAGAATAGCCTGCGCAGATGAGCAAGGTGCTTCAGCGGCGACAGTTCACGGTGGCCGAGTATCACCGGATGGCCGACACCGGGATTCTCGGCTGCCACGAGCAGCTCGAGCTGATCGCCGGGCAGATCGTCGTGAGGGAGCCGATCGGCGCGCGCCACGCCGGGACCGTCGATCGCCTCACCCGGCTCTGGACGTCGCGCCTGGGCGAACGAGCGATCGTGCGCGCCAGAGCCCGGTGCGATTCACGAAGCTGAGGTCCGAGCTACGACCCGACGTCATGCTCCTGCACCCGCGCGCCGACTTCTACACCGGCGCTCACCCGGTCGCCGCGGACGTGCTACTCCTGATCGAGGTGGCCGACACCACCGTGCGCCTGGAAAAGCGCGTGCGGATTCCCTTGCATGCCCGGGCCGAAGTGCGCGAGACGTGGCTCTGCGACCTCGTCAGCCAGCGCATCGAGCTTCATCGCCAGCCGGAAGGGCGCCGCTACCGCGTCGTCCAGACGCTCTCGCGCGGCGAGCGGCTGGCCAGCCTCGCGTTCCCCGACGTCCGACTCCTCGTCGAAAACCTGCTCGGCTGATTGCCCCGTCGCACACCCGCCCAGACGACCCGGATTTGTGATAAGGGTCGCTCGTCGATACGGGCCCCCTATCGTTAAACGTCCGAGAGTCGGAAGGAGGACGTCATGACGCTCAAGGGTAAGCACGCCTTGGTCACCGGAGGGTCGCGCGGCATCGGTCGGGGAATCGCCCTCAAGCTCGCCGAAGGCGGGGCGCGGGTAGCCGTCCACTACTACGCGAATCAGGCCGCCGCCAAGGAGACGCTCGAGCGAATCCGGCAGGCCGGGACCGACGGGTTCCTCGTCCAGGCCGACGTCTCGCGCGTCGACGACGTTCGTCGGATGCTCGCTGAGGTTCGCGCCGCGTTCGGGAAGCTCGACATCTTCGTCGCGAATGCGCGGCCCGAGGCCGCGACGTTCTATCAGAAGCCGATGGAGATCACGCTCGAGGCGTGGGACCACGCCATGGACTCCCAGGCCAAGGCCTTCCTTGTCGGCGTTCGCGAAGCTGTCGGGCTCATGGGCCGCGGCGGACGCATCGTCGCTGTGACCTACGCGCCGGGCGGGCAGAAAGGTACGTGGCAGCCCTGGGTCGCGATGGGCTCGGCCAAGGCCGCCCTCGAATCACTCGTGCGCTACTTCGCCGTTTCGCTGGCTCCGCGCGAGATTACGGTGAATTCGGTGAGCCCCGGCCTCACCGATGACAGCGTCCTGAACAGCTTCCCCCAGGCCGCCGTCGACACCGCCCGCACCTGGCACGCGAGCGGCTGGACACCGATGGGACGCATGGGCACTCCCGCCGACATCGGCAACGTCGTCTCGCTCCTCTGCTCCCCAGAAGCAAGCTGGATCACCGGCCAACTCATCTACGCCGACGGAGGCGCCTCCCTAGTCGACACCCTGCTTCCACTAGAAATGCAGCGAGGCTAAAACCCAGGAGCGAAGAGCGGACAGCGAGGAACGAGGAGCGCGTAGCGGCGCGGGCTTGTGGGGCCCTTCGAGGCCACGGACACGCCGCGCAATCCCGGGGAGCGCCACGGCTATGCCGGGGCGTCTCCGAGCGCGGGGGGCGTGGGGGGGCCCTTCCAGGCCCCCATCTAACTAAATACTCTGCCGCATCGCGGTCCGCGCCGGGAGCGTCATGCCCCGCTCCTCGGCCATCCGCGCGAGCTCCTGCGGCAGCGCGAACCGAACGTCTTCCTCGACCACGTGAACTTCGCGCACCGCCACGCCCTGCCCCCGCAACGCCTCGACCGTCTGCGTGACGAGAACTTCCGGCGTGGAGGCGCCGGCCGTGATGCCGACGCGCCGCGCGTTCTCCAGCCACTCCGACTTGATGTCGCCGACGTCGTTGATCAGGTGCGCGTGCGTGCCGGCCGTGCGTGCGACCTCGACCAGGCGGATCGCATTGGAGCTGTTGGCCGAGCCGATCACGAGCAGGAGGTCGACGTCATTCGCCAGGCGCTTGACCGCCGCCTGACGGTTCTGGGTCGCATAGCAGATGTCGTTGCGCGAGGGCCCGACGATCTTCGGGAACTTCCGCCGCAACGCCTCGATGACGTCGCGCGTGTCGTCGACCGAGAGCGTCGTCTGCGTCAGGTAAGCGACCTTCTCCGGGTTTGGAACTTCCAGGGTCGCGACCTCGTCGACGTCGGCGATCACGAAGATGCGGTCCGGGGCCTCGCCCAACGTTCCGATGACCTCGTCGTGATCCTCGTGGCCGATCAGCACGATCGAGTAGTCATCGCGCGCGTAGCGGATCGCCTCGAAATGCACCTTGGTGACCAGCGGGCAGGTCGCGTCGATGACGCGCAGGCCACGCCGAGCGCCTTCCTCGCGCACGGCCGGTGAGATCCCGTGGGCGCTGAAGATGACCGTCGCGTCGTCCGGCACCTCGTCGAGCTCGTCGACGAAGATGGCGCCCTGCTGGCGAAGCGTCTCGACCACGAGCCGGTTGTGGACGATCTCACGCCGCACGTAGACGGGCGGCTTGCACACCGACAGGGCCAGCTCGACGATGTCGATCGCGCGCTCGACCCCCGCGCAAAACCCGCGGGGCCCTGCCAAAAGGATCTCGCTGATCGGTGCTTTCATGACACTCCTTGCCTCATCGGTCTGTCGGCTCATCGAAAATAGTATGACACGGCGAACACGCCGACGTGGGATTCCCAGCCGCCATTGGGCGAGCAGCGCTTTTCACGCGCGGATGAGTACCTTGAGCGCCTCGCCCTTCGCCATGAGCGCGAGGGCCTGCCCGACCTCGTCGAGAGGCATCCGGTGGGAGATCAGGCTGTCCGGAACCAGCACGCTGGAGGCCAGGATCTCGACCGCGCGCCGGATCATCTCCGGCGTGTGGTGAAAGGCGCCGAGCAAGGTCAGCTCCTCGTAGTGCGTGCGCCGCGTATCCAGGCGGATCGTGGTGCCCGGTGCGCAGCCACCGAAGAACAGCACGCTGCCGCCGCGCGCGACCGCGTCCACCGCTTGCTCCCACACTTCGGGCCGCCCCGTCGCGTCGACGCTGACCTCCGCGCCGCGGCCGCCGGTGGCGTCGCGAATCGCCTCCACTGCTGCGTTGCCCGCGCTCGTCGCGTCGAGCCAGGTGGCGAAGCCGAGATGCTTCAGGCGATCGAAGCGCCAGCCTGACTTGCCGACCATGACGACACGCGCCTGACGCGAGGCTGCCAGCATCCCGAGCAAGCATCCGAGCGGTCCGTGGCCGAACACGACCACCGTCTGCCCCGGCTCGACCTTCACCCGCTCGATCGCCAGGAGCGCGCATGCCAGGGGCTCGGCGAATGCGGCGCGCTCGGCCGGAAGCGAGGCGGCCAGCGGCACGACGTTGCGGGAGACCAGTCGGGATGGCAGCGCGATGTACTCGCCGTACGCCCCGTTGACGAATAGCAGGTCTTCGCAGAGATTCGGCCGTCCGGCACGGCACGACGGACAGGCCGCGCACGGCGCCGAGTTCGCCGCGACGACACGATCGCCTTCGCGCAGGCCCTTGACGCCGGCGCCCAGCGCCGTGACCGTGCCGGCGAACTCGTGCCCGAAGACGGTCGGCACCTTTGGAATCATCACGGGGTGTCCGCGGCGAAGCGTCTTCACGTCGGTGCCACAGGTCAGCGCCGCGTCGATGCGCATGACCAGCTCGCCCTGCGCGGGGACCGGCACGGGCAATTCTTCGCGGCGCAGATCGCCGGGACCGTGAAAGACCATCGCCTTCACGGCGTGACGTACACCTTCAGCGCCTCGCGACGGCGCATCAAGTCGACGCCGCTCGCCAGGCTCTCGAGCCGCACGCGATGGGTGATCAGGCGGTCGACCTCGAGGCCGCCGCTCGCGATCAGCTCGAGGGCCGCAACCAGATCGGCCGGCGACGACGAGTACGTCGCGGTGATCGTGAGCTCGCGGTGATAGAGCGTCTCGAGCGGGAGCGGCAGCGCTTCACCGGCTCCGCCCGCGAAGTAGTGAACGCTGCCGCCGTCGCGCAGGGCGCCGACCGCCCACGGCAGCACCGCCGCGCCGCCGCCGGTCAGAATCACGTGATCCGCGCCACGGCCGGCCGAGAGCTCGCGCTGCGCCTTCGCGGCGTCGTCCAGCGTGCCGCCGGCGTCGGCCCCGAGCCCGCACGCGAACGCCGCGCGATCCGGGAGCGCGTCGGCGCTCACGACCGCGGCCCCAGCACGCTTGAGCAGTTGGACGAACAGGCAGCCGATCGATCCCAGCCCGACGACGACCGCGGTGTCGCCCGGCTGGACGCGCGCGCGGCGCACCGCGCGCAGGCAACACGCCAGCGGCTCCACGAACGACGCGGCCTCGTCGCTGACGTGCGGCGGGACGCGGAACGTCGCGTGACGCACATTCGCTGGCGGGACGCGCACGTATTCGGCGAATCCGCCGGGATCGAGGTTCGAGGCCTTGAACGCGGCGCACATCGACTCGCTGCCGCGGCGGCAGTAGTGACACTCGCCACACGGCACGTGGTGCGCTGCCACGACCCGATCACCGACGGCGTAGGGCGACGCGCCGGAGCCGACCGCGACGACTTCGCCGACGACCTCGTGGCCGAAGACCGCGGGCACTCTGGTCGCCGGATCGACGATCTTGGCGATGTCCGAGCCGCAGAGGCCGCAGCCCTTGAGGCGCAGCAACAGCTCGCCGTCGCCGATGGACGGCCTGGGCCAGTCCTCGGCGACGAGGCGCCCGCCGCCGCGGTAGACCGCCGCCTTCACGCGGCGCGGCCGCCGCCCGAGCCGGCCGTGCCGAAGCGCGCCATCGCCCAGCAGCGGAATGCAATCGCGACCTTCCGACCCGTGGGCACCGTCACGCGCTCGCCGAAGACCTGAAAGCGCCGGGCCTCGATCTCTTCGAGCAGGGCGAAATAGATCCGGCCCATGATCTCGGCCGGCACCAGCGAGCGCGCGTCGACCGATGGGAAGTTCGCGTGGGCCGCGCGGTAGAAGCGGCGCGCCCGCTCAGCCTGGTGCCGCATGAGCGAGACGAACGGTTCGGTGTAGCGCCCGGCCTGCAGATCCTCCACGCTGACGCCGAACTTTCGCAGATCCTCCTGCGGTACGTAGACGCGGCCGGCGCGCGCGTCGGCGCCGACGTCGCGGATGATGTTCGTGAGCTGGAGCGCGGTGCCCAGATCGACCGCGTACTGCTTCGCCCGCGAGTCGGTGTAGCCGAAGATCTCGATGCAGCAGAGGCCCACCGCCGAGGCCACGCGATAACAATAGGGATAGAGGTCCTCGGCGGTCTCGTAGCGTGCCCGGTCGAGGTCCATCGCGACGCCGTCGATGATCGCCAGCAGCGCTTCCTTCGGGATCGCGAACGCGCGCACGGCCTGCGCGAGCCGTGCGGCGATCGGATCGGCCGGGGTGCCGCCGGGCTCGTAGCAGAGCGCGACGTCACCGCGCCAGCGATCCAGCGCGCGGCGCTGCTCCTCGCGACCGGTGCCGCGCTCGTCGCCGAGGTCCGCGATGTCGTCCACGGTCCGGCAGAACGCGTAGACGGCGTAGAGCGCGTCCCGCCGCGGCTTGGGCAGCGCGAGAAACGCATAGTAGAAGTTCGAGCGGCTCTTGCGCGTCAGACGCGCCGCGAGGTGGCCGATCACGCCGTCTTCCGGGCGCGCGTGGCGTAGCCGTGCTCGACGAACCAGTCCGTCGCCTCGCTGAGCGCCACTCGGACGTCGGTCTGCGGCAACCCGAGCTCGCGGACGGCCTTGGCCGAGCTGAAGAACATCCGCTTCTTGGCCATGCGTACCGCGGTCAGCGACGCGCGCGGCGGCGAGCCGGTCACGCGCGCGGCGACTTCCATGCACCCGGCGGCCATCCACGCGACCGCGTACGGGATCCGTGCGCGCGGCGCACGGCACCCGGCGATCTCGGCCAGCAGCCCGCCGATCGCGTCGAGCGTGAGGTTCGCGTTGCCCAGGATGTACTTCTCGCCGACGCGACCGCGCTCGGCGGCCAGCACATGGCCGCGCGCGACGTCGCGCACGTGGACCAGGTTCAAGCCCGTGTCGAGCGTCGCGAACATCTTGCCGCGCAAGAAGTCGACGACCATCTGTCCGGTGGGCGTCGGCTTGACGTCCCAGGGCCCGACGGGAGTCGAGGGATTCACGATCACGACGGGCAGCCCCTTCAGCGCGAAGCCGAGCGCGACCTGCTCGGCCAGGAACTTGGAGGCCTTGTAGGCGCCGACCATGTCGGCCAGGGTGACGGGCGTCGTCTCGGTCCCGGGCGTGCCGTCCTTGGGAATTCCCAGCGCCCCCACGCTCGAGGTATGCACGACACGCCGCACGCCTGAGTCCGCGGCTGCCTGGAGTACCGCGCGGGTGCCCTCGACGTTCGCGCGATAGATCTCTTCGGGATGACGAGCCCAGAGCCGGTAGTCGGCGGCGACGTGGAACACGGTCCCAACACCCTGCACCGCGCGCCTGACCGAGGCCGCGTCGGTGAGATCACCGTCGTACACGTCGACCTTCAGCCCCTCGATCGCGCGCCGATCGCCGCCCGGACGGGCGAGCACGCGCACCGTCGCCCCGTCGCGCAGGAGCTCGCGCGCGACGTTGGCCCCCACGAAACCGGTCCCGCCCGTGACCAGCGCGTCTATTGTAGCGGGGGCCATGAGCACGCCTTCGACCGAGAGTGGCCTGACACAGATGCAACGTGGCTCCGACACGCTCGTTCATGGCCCAGAGGTTTTGCGGGGCCATGCGCCCGCTCTTGAGCGAAGGCTGGCGCTCGTCTCATGCGCGGGGGCCATGAGCACGCCTTCGACCGAGGGTGGCCTGATACGGATGCGACGTGGCTCCGACACGCCCGATCATGGCTCAGAGATTTTGCGGGGCCGTGCGCCCGCTCTTGGGCTCGTCTCATGCGCGGGTTCTCGCGATTCGGCCGAGCGCCGCGGCGACGGATTTCAGCGCCGCGTTCGTTCCGCTCATCAGCATCATCGCCTCGGGAATGGCGCGCGGCCGCGAGAGCACGACGCGCACGGCGCGGGTCGTTCGCACGCGGCCATCCGGCTCGACGACGGCGGCGAGGTCGGCTGAGACGCCGCGACTGGCCCGGTCCGAAACGCCGCGGACGACCGCGGTGCGCAGCCCCCGCGCGGCCGCCCACTCGAGGATCGTCGCGGATTCCATGTCGCAGGCGAGCGCGCCGGTTTCCACCCAGAGGCGGGCCTTCTGCTCCGGGGTCGCGACGATCTCCTCGACCGACACGAGCGTGCCGGCGCGCCGCAGCTCGGGCAGCAGCACCGTCGCGTGACGACGCGTTCCGCTCACCACGGCCTCGGGCACGACTAGATCGCCCTCGGCGAGATCGGGCGAAAGCGCACCGCAGACGCCGGCCGAAACCACGAGCGAGGCGTGCTCGATGCCGCTTGCGCGCGCATCGAGATAGGCCGCGCGAGTGCCGGCGCAGACGAGCTCGAGCGCACCGCCGCGGTAGTGCGGCCATTCGCTGGTGGAGACACGGCTGAGGCCCAGGTGACGGGCCAAGCCGCGAGCTTCGAGCTCGACGGCGGTGACGACGAGGACGCGGGTCACGCGCCCGCGGGGCGCGTCGAGCCGGATCGGGCGGCTTCCTTCGCGCGAAGCCACGCCGCGTAGGAATTGCCCGCCGCCGTGTCCCGTCCGGTGAACCGGATCGTCCGGATCTCGCGATAAGGGATGGTGTGGGGTCCCGCGCCGTTCACGTCGAACATCTGGACGAACGGTACCGCCGCGTCGGCGTTGCGGTTGAACAGATAGCCTTCGGCCTGGGAGCCGTCGACCTTCATGACGGTAATGTTGCCCCGGTAGTCGAACGCCGTGTCGATGACCTCTTCGAGGGAGAGATGGGGGCCGATCTCGGGCATCCAGCCTTCCAGGGTCTGGCCTTCGGACATTTCGGTCACCCGCTCAGTACCGGCCAGTCACGGTGGCCGCGACCGTATCGCGGAAGCCGCGCCACGTCGCGAACGTGTGATGCACCGCCGAGGGCTCGTAGCCGCAATGGACCATGCAGTCGCGGCACTTCTCGTTGCCGCTCCGCCGGCCGTAGTTCTCCCAGCGCGTGGTCTCGAGCAGCTCGCGGAACGTCGCCGCGTAGCCCTCCTGCAAGAGGTAGCAGGGCCGCTGCCAGCCGAACACGTTGAAGGTGGGGTTGCCCCACGGCGTGCACTCGAAGTCGCGCTTGCCCATGAGAAACTGCAGGAACAGCGGGGACTGATTGAAGCGCCAGCCGCGCTTGGGGTTCGAGAGCATCGTCGAGAAGAGGTCGTGCGCGCGCTGGGTGCGCAGGAAATGCTCCTGGTCCGGCGCCTTCGAGTAGCTGTAGCCCGGCGAGATCATCATGCCCTCGACGCCGATGCTCATCATCTCGTCGAAGAACTCGCGCATCCGCAGTGGGCTCGCCCCGTCGAACAGGGTGGAGTTGGTGGTGACGCGGAATCCCCGACGCAGCGCTTCCTTGATCCCGTCCACCGCCTGCACGTAGATGCCGTCGCGACACACCGCCTCGTCGTGCTCTTCGCGCAGACCGTCCAGGTGCACGCTGAAGGAGAAATACTTCGACGGTGTGAAGATCCCCGCCTCGAGCTTTTCCTTCAGGAGAATGGCGTTGGTGCAGAGATAGACGTACTTATGCCGGGCCACCAGCTCCTTGACGAGCCGACCGATGTCCGGGTACATGAGCGGCTCGCCGCCCGGGATCGACACCACCGGCGTGCCGCACTCGTCGACGGCGGCCAAGCACTGCTCGACCGTCAGGTGCTTCCGCAAGATCTGCGCCGGGTACTGGATCTTGCCGCAGCCGGCACAGGCGAGGTTGCAACGGAAGAGCGGCTCGAGCATCAGCACCAGCGGGTAACGCTTGCGACCCGCGAGGCGTTGCTTGATCACATAAGACGCAACAGCCCACATCTGTGAAACAGGCAGGCTCATAATCGCTGAATACCTCGGCTCTGCGGACGCAGCTCCGCGCCCGGCTTCCGGTGAATGGACCACACGGACACAGCAACTACGAGGTGAATGGTCGCACCGATCACCGCGAGCAGCAACTCACCGATCTGAACTGTCATGGTGAGGTTGAATCCAAGCACGGCGTAGTATAACGCGACTCCCGGCCAGACCCGCTTTCCCGAGTCGGTTGAAGTCGTCGCCAGGTAGACACCCGCCCCGGTGGCGCCGACGACCACCCAGCCCACGAAGTTCGAGAGCGGCACGCCGAAGTACGGGCCCGGGCTCGTATAGAAGAACAGCGGCCCCAGGAACCATCGGTCGCCCCGCACCGCCAGTGGATCGATGACGACGTCGAGCGCCATCATGAGCACGCCGGTGGCCAGCGCCATCGCCCAGCGCGGCACCGCGCGGCCGCCGAGCGCCAGCCGGGCTAGACAGAACGCCGAGTAGGCGAGGAACACGAACGACAGCGAGTCGATGAAGGGCACGTCGGCGATGAAGAGCTCCTGGCCGCGCGTCAGGCCCGTGTACTCGTAGAACCCGAACGGAATGCCGATGCGCGTCGACGAGAGCTCGGCGACCAGCGCGACCGGCCAGACGCTCACGGCGAACGCGACGGTACGCCGCGAGCCGAGATCGGCCACGCCGGCCGCGATGAAGGCCGCCAGGAACGCAAAAACGTACGGCCGGAGCACGAGGGTGCCGACGAGCAGGTCCATTCGAGAGGTTTCCGTAATCGAGTCAGCATGTTACCATCTCGCCCGTGAGGGACCTGCAGGACGCGATCGAGCGCGCCCAGGCGCACCTGCTCGGCCAACAGGCTCCCGACGGTCACTGGGTCGGCCAGCTCGAAGCCAACACGACGATCACCTCCGAGCAGGTGCTGCTCTGTCACCTCATCGACCAGGTGAACCGTGACAAGCAGACGCGCGCCGTCCGCTACCTAAAGCGCCAGCAGCTGCCCGACGGCGGCTACAGCCTCTTCGAAGCCGGCCCCGCGAATCTCTCGGCGACGATCAAAGCGTACTTCGCCATGAAAATGGCCGGTCTGCCGCTGAGCGATCCCACGATGGTCGCGGCACGCGAGCTGATCCGCGAGATGGGCGGCCCGGCCAAGGCCGACGTCTTCACGAAAATCTTGTTAGCGCTCTTCGGCGAATACGACTGGAACGGCGTGCCGACGATGCCGGTCGAGATCATGCTGCTGCCGCGCCCGTTCTTCCTGTTCAACATCTATGAGATCTCGTACTGGTCGCGGACGGTGCTGGTGCCGTTGCTGGTCCTGATGGACAGAAAGCCGGTGAAGTGGCTGCCGCCGCATCTGTCGCTCGACGAGCTCTGGCCGGTGGCGCGGGAAGAGACGAGCCTGCGCTTTTCGCGAGTGCCCGAGCCCTTCAGCTGGCGCGGCCTCTTCTGGAAGAGTTTTTTCATCGGCGTCGACGACGGCCTCAAGATCTGGGAGCGGTTCTCCCCGCGCCCGCTGCGGCGGCGCGCGATCGAGACGGCACGGCTCTGGCTCGAGGAGCGGCTCGCGGTGCCGGGCGGGCTCGGCGGCATCTATCCGGCCATGGCGAACTCGATCCTGGCGATGCGCCTTCTCGGCTATCCGGACGATCACCCCCTGGTACTCGGCCAGCTCAAGGAGATCGAGGCGCTCTGCGTCGAGGAGGGCGACTCGCTCCACTACCAGCCCTGCCCGTCCCCGGTGTGGGATACCGCGCTCGCCGTCAATGCGCTGGTCGAGAGCGATCTCCCGCCCGATAGCCCGGCGCTGCGCCGAGCCTCGGACTGGATGATCGCGCGGCAGATTTTCGTGCCGGGCGACTGGCAAGTGAAGCGCCCGCACGTGCAGCCGGGCGGCTGGGCCTTCCAGTACGACAACGATTTCTATCCCGATCTCGACGACACGGCGATGGTCATCATGGCCCTGGAGAAAGTCCATGGGCTCGACGCCGACGCCGCGCGTGCCGCGAAGGAACGGGGCCTCGGCTGGTTTCTCGGGATGCAGGGCGCCGACGGCGGCTGGGGCTCGTTCGACGCCGACAACAATCGGCTCTACTTGAACCACATCCCATTCGCCGACCACGGCGCCCTGCTCGACCCCTCGACCGAAGACCTGACCGGACGCGGGCTCGAGCTGCTCGGCACCCTCGGGTATCGCAAGGACTTCGAGCCGGCCCAGCGCGCGATCGATTTCCTGCGCCACGCCCAGCGTCACGACGGTCCGTGGTACGGGCGCTGGGGCGTGAACTACATCTACGGCACGTGGTCGGTGCTGCGCGGTCTGAATGCGATCGGCGTCGATCCGCGCCACGAGTTCGTGCAGCGCGCGGTCCGCTGGCTCGAGCGGCACCAGAACCGCGACGGCGGCTGGGGCGAGACGTGTGAGAGCTATGAAGACTACGCGTTCGCCGGCGTCGGCGAGTCGCTCCCGAGCCAGACCGCGTGGGCGCTGCTCGGGCTCTTCGCGGCCGGCCGCACGAGCGGTCCAGCGGTCGAGCGCGGCATCAACTATCTGCTGAAGAACCAGCGTGACGACGGCTCGTGGCAGGACGCGCTGTGGAACGGCACGGGCTTTCCCCGTGTCTTCTATCTGAAGTACCACCTGTACGCTCAGTATTTCCCGCTCTGGGCGCTGGGAATCTACCGCCGCGCGCATGCCTGAGCGGCCGCTCGCGCCGGCGCTGCGCCCCTTCGACGCCGTCGGTGGCTGGACCATCGGTCTCGTCGAGTCCCTCGGGCGATTCGGCACCTTCTTCGCCGAGGCGCTCGCCGCGCTCGTCACGCCGCCGTTCAAGCTGCGCGCGTTCCTCGACCGGATCAACTTCATCGGCTACCGGTCGCTGCTGATCATCCTGCTCACCGGGGCGTTCACCGGGATGGTGCTCGGTCTGCAGATCTACCTGACGCTCGTCCGCTTCGGCTCGGAGGCATTCCTGGGACCGGCCGTGGCGCTCTCGCTCATCCGTGAGCTCGGCCCGGTGCTGGCGGCGTTGATGGTGACCGGCCGCGCCGGCTCGGCACTCACCGCCGAGCTCGGCATCATGCGGATCACCGAGCAGATCGACGCGCTGACCGTGATGGCGCTCAGCCCGATGCGCTACCTGGTGGCGCCCTCGATCCTGGCCGGGCTCGCCACCTTCCCGCTGATGACGGCGATCTTCGACATCGTCGGGATCTTCGGCGGCTATCTGGTCGGTGTGAAGCTCTTTGGCATGTCCGAGGGCACGTACTTCGGCGAGATGCAGACCTTCGTCGACATGGGCGACATCATGGTCGGCTTCTGGAAATCCATCTCGTTCGGAGTGATCGTGACCTGGGTATGCACGTACAAGGGTTTCAACGTGGGCCACGGCGCCGAAGGCGTGGCCCGAGCGACGACCCAGGCGGTCGTGCTGTCCTCGGTGCTGATCCTGGTCTGGGACTACTTCATGGGGTCCGTTCTGCAATGACGGCCGATGATTAAGGTCGAAGGGCTGACGAAGTCCTTCGGCCGCCAGGCGGTGCTGCGCGAGCTCAACCTCGACGTCGCGACCGGCACCATCACCATCATCATCGGCCGAAGCGGCGGGGGGAAGTCGGTCTTCCTCAAGCACCTCATCGGGCTTCTGAAACCGGACGCCGGGCGCATCACCGTGGATGGTGTCGAGATCACGCGGCTCCACGGCCGCGCGCTCGACGAGGTGCGCCGCACCTACGGCGTCGTCTTCCAGGGCGGCGCGCTGTTCGACTCGATGTCGTGCTGGGACAACGTCGCCTTCCCGCTCCGCGAAAAGGCGCGCACGCCGACAGCGGAGCTGGCCAAGCGCGTCGAGGCGGCCCTGGCTCAAGTCGGACTTGAAGGAGTGGGCGCCAAGTACCCGGCGGAGATCTCCGGCGGCATGCGCAAGCGCGTCGCGATCGCCCGCGCGCTGGTCACCGAGCCCGAGATCATCTTCTTCGACGAGCCCACCACCGGTCTGGACCCGGTCCTGGTCAATACGATCCACCATCTGATCCTGGACCTGCATCGCCGGTTTCGGTTCACGGCGGTGGTCGTAAGTCACGAGATTCCCGAGATCTTCGAGATCGCCGACACCGTCGCGATGCTGCACGAGGGACGCATCGTCCAGACCGGCTCGCCGGCGGCGATTCAGGCCTCACCGAATCCGGTCGTCCAGCGCTTCATCCGGGGCGAGCCGGACCACGATTCATAGCGCGCGGAGGAACGGTGATGGAACGCACCAAGGTGAACATCGCGGTCGGAATATTCGTCGTCCTGGGCATCCTGGCGCTCGGGTATCTGTCGGTCAGCCTGGGCCAGGTCTCGTTCCTGGGCGGACGCGGGTACCTCGTGACGGTCGACTTCCCGTCCGTCGGCGGGCTCAAAGCCGGGTCGAACGTGGAGATCGCCGGGGTCGAGATCGGGCGGGTCGAGTCGATCGGCCTGGCCGACTACCAGGCCCGTGTGACGCTAAGGGTGCATTCGGGCATCAAACTCCAGGAAGACTCGATCGCCTCGATCAAGACGAAAGGCCTGATCGGCGAGAAATACGTTCGGATCAGCCCGGGGGGCTCGGACAAGATCATCGGCCCGGGTGGGAAGATCCGCGAGGTGGAAGCACCCGTAGACTTTGAAGAGTTGCTGTCGAAATACATCTTCGGCAAGGTGTAGGCCAGGAGGGTCCCGAATGACTTGGCTCGTCCGAGCGCTCGCGCTCGTCGTTCTGCTTCCCCTCGTGCTGGCGGGCCCGACGCGGGCCTGGGCCGGCGCGCCGACCGATCAGCTGCGCGCGCAGATCGACCGCGCCGTCAAGATCCTGGACGATTCGGAGCTCAAGAAAGATGGCCGGCAGCGTGATCGCCGGACGGCAGTCCGCCAGGTCGCCAATGACATCTTCGATTTCTCGGAGACCGCGAAGCGATCGCTGGCGCGGCACTGGAGCCCCAGGACGCAGGGCGAGCGGGACGAGTTCGTCGCGCTGTTCACCGATCTACTCGAGCGCTCGTACATCGGCAAGATCGAGCTCTACGGGGGTGAGAAGATCCACTTCGTCGGCGAAGCCGTCGAGGGCGAAGGCGCCGTCGTGCGCACGAAGCTGGTCACCAAGCAGGGCACCGAGATCCCGATCGACTACCGGATGCTCAAGCGCGGCGACAAGTGGCTCGTCTACGACGTTGTCATCGAGGGCGTGAGCCTCATCTCCAACTACCGGACCCAGTTCAACAAGATCATCACGACCTCCTCCTTCCAGGAGCTCATCAAGAAGATGAAGACCAAGCAGGACGAGTTCATCAGCGAGGAAAAGCCCAAGAGAACTTCGCAGAAGTAGCGCCGCGCGCGGACATCCTTTCCGGAAAATTTCCAATGCCGTGCTAGACTTACGGTCACGTCAGCCCCGCTCGACCGACCACTATCTGAGGAGGACTCCGTGGGAGCCGTCAGAGTAGCCATCATCGGTGTTGGCAATTGCGCCTCCGCGCTCGTCCAGGGTGTCGAGTACTACCGCAACGCGCCGGACGATAAGTTCATTCCCGGCCTGATGCACCCCCGGCTCGGGGGCTACCACGTCGGCGACATCGAGTTCTCGGCGGCGTTCGACATCGACGAGCGCAAGGTCGGCCGCGACCTCAGCGAGGCCATCTTCCAGGCGCCGAACAACACCGTGAAGTTCTCCGAGGTCAAGCCGCTCGGCGTGCCGGTCCAGCGCGGGATGACGCACGACGGCCTGGGCCACTACCTGTCTCAGATGATCAAGAAGGCGCCGGGCTCGACCGCGGACATCGCCGGGACCCTCCGCGACACCAACACCAATGTCGTCGTCAACTTCCTGCCGGTGGGCAGCGAGATGGCGACCAAGTGGTACGTCGAGCAGATCCTCGACGCCGGGTGCGCGTTCGTGAACTGCATCCCGGTGTTCATCGCGCGCGAGTCGTACTGGCGCCGCCGCTTCGAGGAGCGCGGGTTGCCGCTGGTCGGCGATGACGTGAAGTCGCAGGTGGGCGCGACGATCATCCATAGGGTGCTGACCAAACTCTACAACGATCGTGGTGTGCGGCTCGACCGGACCAGCCAGCTGAACTTCGGCGGCAACACCGACTTCTACAACATGCTCGAGCGCGACCGTCTCACGTCGAAGAAGATCTCGAAGACCGATTCGGTGCGCTCGCAGCTCGGCCATGAGCTCCCGGGCGAGGCTGTCCACATCGGCCCGAGCGACTACGTGCCGTGGCTGGCCGACCGGAAGTGGGCGCACATCCGGCTCGAGGGCTCTGGCTTCGGCGATCAGCCGATCAACGTCGAGCTCAAGCTCGAAGTGTGGGATTCGCCGAACTCGGCCGGGGTGGTCATCGACGCCATCCGCTCCTGCAAGCTCGCGCTCGATCGCGGGATCAAGGGCGCCCTGTACGCACCGTCGGCGTACCTGATGAAGTCACCGCCCGAGCAATGGGCCGACGACACCGCCCGACAGCGGCTCGAGCGGTTCATCGCCGGCGACGAGTAGGTGCCGCTCGCTCGGCTGATCGGTCGTCCCCTTCGCGCGCTGGCGCGCATCGCCTGCGAGCGCCCGCTGGTGACCGTGCTCATCGCCGTCGTGATGGCGGCGGTATCGGTCGTCTACGCGCTCACGACGCTCACCTTCGCGACGTCCACGCGCTCCCTGTTGCCGCCCGGTCGGCCCTATGTGGAGCGCTACACGCAGTACGAGCGAGAGTTCGGCGACCTCGACAGCATCGCGATCGTGGTGGAGGCGCCGTCGCTCCCCGAGGCGACGATCTACGCGAATCGCCTCGTGCGCCAGCTGCACGACGACAACGTTCCGCTCAAGCGCATCGCCTACCGGATCGACCCCAAGCAGTTCGAGGGTCGCGGCCTGCTCTATCTGTCGAAGGAGCGCCTGGCCAACATCCGCGACGCGGTCTTCGACTACCAGGAGTTCATGGAGGCCTTCGCGGCGCGGCCCACCCTCGACCAGCTGGCCGAGGGCATGGCCACCCAGATCGCCACCGCGTTCGTCTCGAACTTCATCGATCTCGGCCTGTCCGAGGGCAAGGGCGCGTCCGACCTGAAGTTCGTCCAGGACCTGGTGTCGCTGATCAACGGGCGGCTGGATCGGCCCGGCCCCTACAAGTCGCCGTTCGGGACGCTCTTCTCGGTGCCCGGTGCCGACAATCCCGGCGCGGGCTACTTCCTCTCCGAGGACCAGCGGCTCCTGTTCATCCTGGCCGAGCCCGAGAGCCAGCGCGGCAGCTTCACCGGCGACCAGCGCGCGATCGAAGGCATTCGCGGCTCGATCGCCACGCTCAAGCGTGAGTTTCCCGAGGTGGCCGTCGGTGTCACCGGCAAGCCCGCGCTCTCGAACGACGAGATGGTCGCCGCCTTCCGGGACAGCGAGCGCGCGACCCTGGTCGCCTTCGCGCTGACCCTGGCCTTGCTGCTGGCGGCGTTCGTGCGCTTCGGCAAGCCCGTGCTCATGCTGATGATCCTGGCGATGAGCCTCTGCTGGTCGATCGGCATCGCGACGCTCGTGATCGGCCACCTGTCGCTGTTCTCGGTGATGTTCATCTCGATCGTGATCGGGATCGGGATCGACTACGGCATTTACTTCTTGTTCCGCTACGAAGAGGAGCTGTTCCTCGGCCGCAACTTGAAGGAAGCGATCGAGATCACCTCGGCGCGCAGCGGCCCGGGCATGCTACTGGGCGCGGTCACCGCCGCCGGCACGTTCTACGTGCTCTGGCTGACCGACTTCCGCGGCGTCCGCGAGCTGGGCTTCATCGCCGGCACCGCGCTGATCCTGGCATGGCTGGCGATGATGACCGTGCTGCCGGCCGTCCTGGTCCTCGTCGACCGGCGCCATGCCTCGCGCGCCGCCGGCACGATCCCGCGCGCGATCGCGCTCGAGCGCGTGCACGTGCCGTTCGTGGAGCGCATGGTCTCCTACCCCAAGGCGGTGCTGATCATGGCCGCCGGCCTCACGCTCGTCTCGGCCTGGGGCCTGCGCTACATCGAGTTCGACTACAACCTGCTGAATCTACAGGCGCACGGCACCGAGTCGGTCGCCTGGGAGAAGCGTATCCTGGCGACGGCCGGCCGCTCCGGCTTCGCGGCGCTCGCCAGCGCCGACTCGCTCGACGAGCTCCGCCAGAAGTACAACGCGTTCCGCGCGCTCAAGAGCGTCTCCGAGATCGACTCCGTGCTGCTACTCATCCCCGAGGACCAACCGGCGAAGCTCAAGATCATCGGCGACTTCGCGCCGCTGGTCGCCCCCGTGAAGATCGGGCGCGCCACGTCGGTCGATCCGGTGCGTTTGGCCACCGCGCTCGAGACCCTCAAGCGCCGGTTCGACATCGCGGGCAACGAGGCGCCAGAGGGTGAGGTTCGCGGCAAGCTCAAGCAGGTTGCGGAGGACATCGGCCGGCTGGTCGTGAAGATCCGCCAGAGCGACCCGCAGATCAGCGGGCCGACCCTGACGCACTTGCAGAACCAGATCTATCGCGACTTCGTCAGGAGCTTCCAGCGCCTGCAAGATAACCTGACGCCCAAGCCGATCGGCCTGGCCGACGTGCCGCAGGAGCTGCGGGCGAAGTTCATCAGCGCCAGCGGGCGCTTTCTCCTGCAGATCCACCCGGGCGTCGACATCTGGGACCGGGCGGGATCGGAGCGGTTCATCAGCGACCTGCGCTCGGTCGACCCGAGCGTGACCGGCACGCCGGTGATCACGTACGAGGCACTCCATCTGATGGAGCGCGCGTATCGTCAAGGCACGGTGTACGCGATCCTGCTCGTGAGCCTGGTGACCGCACTCACCCTGCGTCGCGGGCGCGAGACCATTCTGGCGCTGTTGCCGCTTGGCCTCGGCCTCATGTGGGCGTTCGGCCTGATGTACTTCTTCGGGCTCAAGTTCAACATGGGCAACGTCTTCGGTCTTCCGCTCATCCTGGGCGCCGCCGCCGAGTACGGCCTGAACATCGTCCTGCGCTTCATGGAGGGCCGCGACCACGGCGGCCCGCTGATCGCGCGCTCGACGATGATGGGGGTGCTCGTCAGTGGACTCACGACGATCGCCGGATTCGGCAGCTTGATGATCGCCGATCACCAGGGCATCTTCGGCCTCGGTCTCCTCCTCACGCTCGGAACGGCCACGAGCCTGACCGCCGCGCTGATCGTCCTGCCGGTCCTTTTGAGGATGGTGCCCGTCCGTACGACCACGACGCCGGGCCGACCGGCCGACGTCGAGCCGTCCCAGCTCGCCACCGCCACCCACGACATCGACCACACCCGCTGACGCGCGAGCTGTAAGCCCGAAGCTCTAAGCCGCCACCGCCCGCAGGCCGCAGACGCCGAGGGACCGGCGCCCTTCACCGAGAAAGCGCACCTCCTGACACCCAAGGCGCCGGCGGCCCGTCGGGCGGGGAAGGGGTTCCCGGGACTCGTTCCCTCCAAGCGGCGACGGAAGAGGCGCGCCCAGATGGAGCCCAGCCGCCCAGGATCAGCGCACGCGTGCCGCGTGGTCGCGGAACCCCTTCCCCGACCGGCGGGCCGCCGGCGAGACGACGCCAAGCGGAAAAGACGAAAGGGAGCGGACTAAGCTTTAGAAACCTGCACGAGGTTGGAGTGGAACGCCGGCCCGCCGCCGAGGTCGGCGACGCGATCGCTGGTGAGCGCGTTGACCCCGAGGCCGTCCGGCGAGAACCGGTGCCACCAGATGCCTTCGATCACGACGACACCGGGCCGCGTCGCGTCGGTGATGCGCGCCGTGAAGCGCGCGGCGCCCCGCGGGCTCTCGACGCGGATACTGTCGCCTTCGCGGATTCCGCGCGCCGCCGCGTCCGCGGCCGCCAGCATCGCGGTGGCCGCGCCCTGACGCCGGCGCAGGAGCTCGGACTGACTGAACGAGGAGTTCAGGAAGAACCGGTTGGGCGGCACGATGCACTGCAGCGGAAACCGCGCCGTGAGCTCGCGATTGTCCGGGCCCTCCGCGAGCGGCACGTACGTCGGCAGCGCCGGTAGGCCCTGGCGTTCCATCCAGGCGGAATAGAACTCCACCTTACCTGACGGCGTCGGCGCGCCGTCGGCGAACGGCATGTAGGGCCGCGGCAGATTCACGCGCACCCAGCCGTCGCGGGCCAACTGCTCCCCCGTGACGCCGCGCACGCTGGCGTCGCCCTTGGCCAGGAATTCGCGAATCAGCCCTTCGTCACCCTTGGCATAGTGCTCTTCCGCGACGCCCATCGCTCGCGCCAGAAGGCCGATCGTCTCCCAGTTCGACTTCGCCTGGCCCTGCGCCGGCACGACGGGTCGAGCCAGCTGGAGCGTGAGCTGGCCGAACGAGCGATAGAGGTCGAGGTGCTCCATCGAGGTCGTCGCCGGCAGCACGATGTCGGCGTAGTGCGCGGTATCGGTCATCACCTGCTCGTGGACGACCGTGAAGAGATCTTCGCGCGCCAGCCCGCGGAGCACGCGTGTCTGGTCGGGGCACACCGCGGCCGGGTTCGAGCTGTAGACGTAGAGCGCGCGCACCGGCGGTGACATGGCTGGATCCGTCAAGGCGCGCCCGAGCTGGATCATGTTGATGATGCGCGGCGCGGGCGTCGGCATCAGGTCGGGCCGCTCGAGCACCGAATAGTCGAAGCCGTAGGCGCCGCCCGTCGAAAGCAACGCGCCGCCGTGCGGGTCGGCGTAGGCACCGGTCAACGCGGGCAGGCACGCGAGCGTACGGCAGGTCATCGCACCGTTGTCGTGGCGAGAGAGGCCGATGCCGATGCGGATGAAGGTCCGCGGCGTGGCCCCGTACCGGCGTGCGAATCGCACGATCGTCTCGGCATCGAGTCCCACGATCGGGGCGACCGCCTCGGGCGAGTACGCGCGTAGGTGCTCCACGAGCCGGTCGAATCCGAGCGTCGCGCGGGCGACGTAGTCGCGGTCCACGCGCCCCTCGGCGACCAGCACGTGCATGACGGCAAGCGCCAGCGCGCCGTCGGTGCCGGGCCGGACCATCAAATGCTCGTCGGCCTGCTGGGCGGTCGGGGTGCGGTAGGGATCGATGGCGATCACGTGGGCGCCGCGCGCGCGTGCCTGCTTCACGAGCGTCATCACGTTGATCGTCGAGTACGAGGCGTTCACGCCCCAGAGCACGACCAGGTCCGCGCCGACCATCTGCTCAGAGTCGTTGCCCGTGACGGCGCCGACCGTCACTCGCCAGCCGGCGTAGGCCGTCGAGACGCAGATCGACCGGTCGAGTCGGCTGGCCCCCAGCGCGTGGAACAGCGGATGCCCGGCGTAGTACTGGACCTGGCCCATCGAGCCCGCGTACGAGAAGGGCAGGATCGCCTCCGCGCCGTCGGTGTCGATGATGGCCCGCCACCGCGCGGCGATCGTGTCGATGGCCTCGTCCCACGAGATCGGCGCCAGCTCGCCCCGGCCCTTCGGTCCAACCCGGCGCAGCGGCGTCAGCACACGCAACGGCGAGTGCACGCGCTCGGCGTACTCGCGCACCTTGCCGCAGATCACACCCTGCGTGAACGGGTGATCGGGATTGCCGGTGACGGACGTCAGCCGGCCGTCCTCGACGGTCACGACCAGGCTGCAGCACGAAGGGCAGTCGTGCGGGCAAACCGAGAGCATGGCGTTCGACCAAAGGTATCATGGTCGCGGATGCGCGATTGGCTCGCGCGGCTCCATCCGTTCAAGACGCGAGAAGCCAAGCGGCTTGCCGTTCTCTTCGGTGTCGTCTACTTCGCCCAGGGCATGTGGTATCTGCCCAATCAGGCGATCACGATCGTGCTCAAGGACCGCGGTCTCAGCGCGGGTCAGGTCGCGGACTTCGGTCTGATCACCATCATCCCGTGGTTCATCAAGCCACTGTACGGCCTCCTGTCCGACTTCGTGCCCTTGTTCGGCCGACGACGCCAGAGCTACTTCCTGCTCACCTCCGCGCTCGCCGGGTGCGGTGGGCTGCTCCTGGCCTGGGGTAACTGGATCGCGACCGGCGAGATCTGGACCTTCGACGTGTTCGGCCTCACCTTCACGCTGGTCGAGGGCGTCGCGCTCTTCACCGTGATGGCGCTCGGCCTCGCGTTCACCGACGTGCTGACCGACGCGATGATGGTCGAGAGCGGCCGGCCGCGCGGTCTCACCGGGGCCTTTCAGTCCGTGCAATGGGCGTGCATCACGCTGGCCTCGGTGCTGGTCGGCGAGGTCGGCGGTCAGCTCGCGGAGACGCGCAGCCTGCGCGCGGCCTTCCTGCTCGCAGCGTGCTTTCCGCTGATGTCCCTGAGCATGGGCCTCACGTTCGTGCGCGAGACGCCGGCACGGGCCAATCGCGCGGCATTTCTCGAGACGTGGCAGGCGATCCGCGTCGCGCTCGGGAGTCGCGAGATCTGGGTGGTCGCCGGCTTCATCTTCTTCTTCTGGTTCAGCCCGTCGTTCGGGCCGGCGTTCCTCTACTACCAGACGGACACACTACAGTTCAGCCAGCAGTTCATCGGCCGGCTGGCCGCGCTGGGCGCGCTTTCTCAAATCGTCGGCGCGGTGGTCTACGCGCCGCTGTCCCGTCGGCTGCCGCTCAAGTACATCATGCACGTCTCGATCGCGCTGGGCATCGTCTCGACCCTCGGCTATCTCGTCTATCGGGACCGGACATCGGCACTCATCATCACGATCGTGTTCGGCGCCGTTAGCATGGTCATCAACCTCGCCTTCCTCGACCTGGCGGCCAAGGCGTGCCCGGCGCGCGTCGAGGCAACCTTCTTCGCGGCGCTGACGTCGGTCTACAACCTCGGGGCTCAGCTCTCGGAAAACGTAGGCGCGCGCCTCTACGACGTCGTCGGCTATCAGAAGCTGGTCTACATCGCGGCCGGGATGACCGCGCTCACCTGGCTGCTGATGCCGCTGGTCAAGTTCGACCGGCTCGACGCACGCGCGCGAGAAGCGGAGGCCGCGAGCGCTGAAGCGGCGCCGGCGTCCTAGTCGGCGGGCTCTGATTCGTCAGACACGTTGCGTGAGGCGGCCACGTACCCGCGCCGGAGCCATCGCACGGCCCGCCCCATGTCCTCGATCCCCTCGACGTCGAGCTCGATCCAGCCTTTGCGCGAGAAGCGGCGGTGCGGGCGTACGCGGGTATCGCCGAGCGCGCGCCGCTGATCCTCGGCGTCGAGTCGGATCCACAGATCCCGCTCCTTCTCGCGCACCGGGAAGCACGCGAAGAGTGTCTCGCCGACGAAGTAACCCCACCGGCCGAACATCGGGGTGATCCTGACGCGCGGCCAGCGCGATAGGGTCTCGTTCAGTCGCTGCGCCGGCCCGGTGCCGCCGCGCTCGAGGGCGCGGCGCGTCTTGCGCCCTTTTCCCATGCCGCGAAATCGTCTAACCATTACCGGAATTCCGCAGCCATTCTGCCATTGACAGCCGCGCGGTCGCCATGCGAAACATTTGATTTGTGTCCACGCGAGTGAAGTTTGCCCCGGTCGAAGCGGCTGCGACCTTGTTCACGCCGGCCTTCTGCGAGTACCTGACGCACTTGCACGATCGACTCGACGCGCGCGCACGCGAGCTTCGTGCGCGACGGCTCACGGTGCTGGAGCGCGCGCTGCACCAGCGCGTGGGGCCGAGCCATCCGCCCGCCAGCGAGGCCACCGCCGGAAGCTGGAAAGTGCCGCCGGTGCCCGACGATCTCAAGCAGCCGGGCATCGAGATCTCCGGACCGTGCTCGATCACCTCGATGTTCATCAACGCGCTCAACCCCGGGCCCGAGGGTGAGCGCGCGGCCGGCGACCTCGACGACGACGAGGACTCGGGCGGCCATCGCCTGATCGACACCGTCCGCTCGGCGCACAACCGTCTCGCCGCGGTGAACCGCGAGCTCACCTTCGTCGATCGGGAGCGGAACCGAAACTACAAGATCGCCGACGGCGACCTGCCGTTCTTCATGCATCGCGAGCGCGGCCTGCATCTCGACGAGCCCGACGTCACGATCGACGGCTCGCCGGTGAACGCGGCGCTCCTGGGCACCGCGCTCACCTTGTTCTATGCCGGACGCGCCCAGGCCGACAGAGGTCAGGGCATCTACTTCTATCTGCCGAAGCTGGAGGCCGCCTCCGAGGCGCGGTGGTACCGCGACCTGTTCGATCTGAGCCAGCGCCAGCTCGCGTTCCTGGCGACGGCGACGATCCGCGCGATCGTGCTGGTCGAGTCGCTGCCCTGCGTCTACGAGATGGAGGAGATGCTCTACGAGCTCGGCCCCTACGCGGCCGGGCTCAACGCCGCGCGCTGGGACTTGAAGGCGTCGATCTTCGAGTTCGTCATGACCGACCCGGCTCAGGTGTGGCCGGATCGCTTCGGCGTGGACATCAAGACCACCCCGTTCCTGGCGAACATCTTCCGTCGCCTCGTCGCGATCAGCTTGAAGCGCGGCGCAGTCCCGATCGGCGGCATGGCGACCGCCCTGCCGAATCCCGACCCGGAGGTGAATCGCGCCGCGGCCGAGGCGATTCGCACCGACAAGCAGTGGGAAGCCGAGCAAGGCTTTCTACGGGGCTGGGTCGCCCACATCTTCCACATGAAAACCGCGGGCGATCCGTTCAAGAAGCTGATCGGCTCGGGCTGGAAGCCGACCGAGCAGATGGCGAACCCGGACAACTACCCGGTCGCGATCAAGGCGCCGGACGGCCCGATCACTGTCGAGGGCACGCGGCGAAACGCGCGCATGCTCATCGAGTACGTCGAGGGTTGGCTCGGCGGCCGGGGCGCGAAGGGCATCGACAGCCTCGAGGGTAAGCCCGGCATCCATCCCGCCCTCATGGAAGACCTCGCGACCGGGCGCATGTCGGTCGCCCAGATCGCCCAGCGCATCATCCACCGCGCGCGCGAGACCAGTACCGGCACGCAGCACGATGTCGCCCTCGTGAAGCGCTTGCTGAACGAAGAGCTCGCCGACATCCTCACGCGGCGCCAGGGCGCCGAGACGCACGAGCGCTATCGCAAGGCGCTCAAGATCGCGATGCGGTGGATCAAGAACTACACCGAGCTCAACTTCAAGAGTCTCGGCGCCTACACGCGCGCCGAGCTCGACGCGATCGCCGCCGCGCCCGACGCGTTCTAGACAAGCTTCCTCGCTCGCCGTCCGCTATCGTTGGAGCGCGCGACCGGCGGACATCCCGATCGAGCAGCCGACGAAATTCGAGCTGGTTGTGAACCTCAAGACCGAGTAGCCGGCACTCGAGGGCGCCCCGCCAGAGCCGGGGCGCCCTTCGCGTGAAGGTAGCTCAGCGCGGCGGCGTCTTGTCGATTGCCAGCGCTTCCTTGATCGCTTCTTCGGTAACCTTGATCTGCACGCCCGCGCGCTCCTCTTGCAGTAGCATCGCCACGCGCGAGTCACGGTCGGCCCAGCCGCGATTGAGGGCCTCGGTCATCTCCTCGAGCGTGATGTTGGCGAGCTTCATGGGCACCTTGTGCTCGCGACCCAGCGCCGTCGCCAGGGTGACGTCCTTGTGGGCGAGGCGCAGCGCGAACGACGGCGGGTCGAACTTCCCGGGCAGAAACTGATCGGCAAGCCCGTCGAACGTCCGGCGCCGGCCACCGGCGCCCTGGCGCACGGCCTTCCAGAGCGCAATCGGCTCGACACCCGCCTTGACGCCCATCGTGAAGACTTCCGCTAAAGCGGTTTGAATGACGTAGCCGGCGCAGTTGTGCACGAGCTTCGCCACCGAGCCCGCTCCGATCGGGCCGACGTAGTAGGCCTGGTCGCCGATCGTGTCGAGCACGGGCTTGTGCCGCTTGAACTGGTCCTCTTCGCCGCCGACCCAGAGCGCGAGCCGCCCTGACTCGGCGCCGCGGGGGCCGCCGCTCACCGGCGCGTCGAGCATGTGGATGCCGCGCTGCTTGAAGATCTCGTGGATCTTGCGCACGAGCGCCGGCGAGTTGGTCGACAGGTCGAAATACGTCTTGCCGGCCGCGAGTCCCGCGAAGAGCCCCTGCTCGCCGAGAGCCACCGCCTCGACCTCGACCGGGCCGGGCAGCGAGGTGAAGACGATCTCGGTCGCCTCGGCGACGGCCTTAGGCGTATCGGCCCACGTCGCCCCGGCCTTCAGATGGGGCGCGGCCGCCTCGCGGCGCACGTCGTAGACGACCAGCTCGTAGCCGCCCTTCATGAGGTTGGACGCCATGTGGCGTCCCATCGTGCCCAGACCGATGAATCCGATTTTCATGGCTTCCTCGTGTCGAAGATTTTCCGTGCGATCGTGCCGGCGGTCATGGCGGCGGGCCAGCCGGCGTAGAACGCCAGGTGGGTGATGATCTCGCCGATCTCTTCCTTGGTGACGCCGTTGTTCAGGGCGCGCTCCAGGTGCCCCGGGAGCTGATCGGTGCGGTACATGGCGATGAGCGCCGCGACCGTGATGAAGCTCCGATCGCGCTTGGAAAGCCCGGGGCGCTCCCAGACGTCGCCGAAGAGCACTTTCTCGCTCAGGTCGATGAGCTTGGGCGCAACGCCTCGCACGACTTCACGGGCAGTGGGGACGGCGGCTTGTGTGCTCACGGTCTTGCTCCTTTCGAAACGACGAAGTGAGACTGCGAGGCGAACTCTACGCGCTTTGCCCGTTTGACGCCAGCCGCAGGCGCTGCTAGCATCCGCGCACCATTCCGCTGAAAACAACCAGTCGCCCAGGAGGCCCCGCATGCGCACATTCCTGAGCAGGCTCGCCGTCGTCGTCGTGATGCTGTCGCCCCTCACCGCCATCGCGCAGGACGCGTCCCTCGACCAGGTCGCGAAGGCGTTGGGCGCCGACGGCGTGAAGTCGATCCAGTACTCGGGGGCCGGCACGAATTTCCAGGTCGGCCAAAACTTCAGCCCGGACGTGCCGTGGCCGAGGTTCGTCGTCAAGAGCTACACGCGCGCCGTGAGCTACGAGAACGCCTCGATCCGAGATGAGCTCGTCCGCACGCAGGGCGAAAATCCGCCGCGCGGCGGCGGCGGTCAGCCCGTGGCCGGCGAGCAGCGCCAGATCTTCGCCGCGAGCGGTGACTTCGCCTGGAATGTGGCCGCCGACGTGGTCACTCCGACCCCCATCGCGCTGGTCGACCGGCAGCTCCAGCTGTGGACTACACCGCACGGATTCGTGAAGGCCGCGAAGGCCAACAATGCCACCGTGCAGGGGCGCACGATCGCGTTCACTTCGCCCGGGCGCTTCAAAGCTCAGGCGACCGTCGACGCCCAGAATCTGGTTGAGAAGATCGACGCGGTAGCGCCGAATGCCGTGCTCGGCGACATGCCGGTCGAGATCCGCTACTCGGAGTACAAGGACTTCGGCGGCGTGAAGTTCCCGACGAGGATCCGGCAGACGATCGGCGGCTATCCCGCCCTCGACTTGACGGTCACCGATGTGCAGCCCAACGTCGCCGTCGAGCTCGCGGTGCCCGACCCGATCAAGCAGACGCCGGCGCCGTACGGTAAGGTCGCGACCCAGATGGTGGCCGACGGCGTCTGGTACGTCACCGGCGGTAGTCATCACAGCGTGCTCATCGAGATGAAGGACCATCTGATCCTCGTCGAGAGCCCGCTCAACGACGAGCGCGCCGTGGCCGTCTTGGCCGAGGTCAAGAACCTCGTCGCCAACAAGCCCGTCAAGTACGTGATCGCCACCCATCATCACTTCGATCACGCCGGCGGGCTCAGGGCGATCGCGGCGGAAGGCATCACGATCATCGCGCACGACGTCAACAAGGCGTTCCTCGAGAAGGCGTTGGCCGCGCCGGCCACGGTCCGGCCCGATCGCCTGGCCAAGTCCGGCAAGAAAGGGACGGTCGAGGGCACGCGCGACAAGCGCGTGCTCACGGACGGCACGCGGACGGTCGAGATCCACAACGTCGCCGGCAACAATCATCACGGCGGCATCGTGATGGTCTATCTGCCGAAGGAGAAGCTCTTGGTCGAGGCCGACGTGTACAACCCGCCGGCGCCCAACGCGCCGCCGCCCGCCAGCGTGAACACCAACTGGGTGAACCTGTCGGACAACATCAAGCGGCTCAGCATGAACGTCGATCAGATACTGCCGCTGCACGGGCGCATCATGCCGCTCGCCGAGCTGCACAAGTCGATCGGCCACAGTCACTGACGCGGGCGCGAATCGCAGTCGACCACCGCGGCCGCCACGAGAGCGGCCGCGGTGGTCGTCGAGATCTTGACACGGCTGGCGCCGCTCGGTAGCGTGCGCTCAGTTCCACACGACGGCTGACCGATCTGGAAGGGGACCACGATGATTCCTGCCGCCTTCGAGTATCACGCCCCGAGCACGATCGCCGAGGCGACCGCCCTGCTGGCGAAGCTCGGCGAGGACGCCAAGGTCCTCTCCGGCGGCCAGAGCCTCATCCCGCTGATGAAGCTGCGGCTCGCGAACCCGGCGCACGTGGTCGACATCAACGGGATCCCCGGGCTGTCGGGCATCCGCGAGGGCGAGGGCCTCCTGCGCATCGGCGCGCTCACGCGCGAAACGGAGCTCGAGGAATCCGAGCTCCTACGCACGCGCTATCCGCTGCTCCACGACACCTCCAAGGTGATCGCCGATCCGCTCGTGCGGAATCTTGCGACGGTCGGTGGCAACCTGGCCCACGGCGACCCGGCGAACGACCACCCCGCCACGATGCTCGCGCTCGGCGCCGAGATCGTCGCCGTCGGTCCCAAGGGCGAGCGCCGCATGCCGATCGCGTCGTTCTTTACGGGCCCGTTCGAGACGGGCCTGAAGCCCGACGAGATCCTCGTCGAGATCCGCGTGCCGACGCCGCCGGCCCGCAGCGGCGGCGCCTATCTGAAGCTCGAGCGGAAGGTCGGCGACTTCGCCACCGCGGCAGTCGCCGCCCAGCTCACGCTCAGCGGCGACGGCACCTGTGCGTACGTGGGCATCGGCCTGACCAACGTCGGGCTGACGCCGATCAAGGCCACGAAGGCCGAAGCCGTGCTGCGCGGCAAGGCGCCGGACGAGGCGGCGATCAAGCGGGCCGCCGAGCTCGCCGCCGAGGCGTCGGAACCGGCGGCCGACCTGCGCGGTTCGATCGAGTACAAGCGGGACCTCGTGCGGATACTGACAGCCCGTGCGCTGCGGCGTGCCGCCGAGCGGGCCGGGAGGTAGGACGATGCACGTCAATCTCACGATCAACGGCGAGCAATACGAGGCCGACGTCGAGCCGCGCCTGCTCCTCGTTCATCTGCTGCGCGACGTGCTGCGGCTGACCGGCACGCACATCGGCTGCGACACGACCCATTGCGGCGCCTGCACGATCCTCATGGACGGCCGGCCGGTGAAGTCTTGCACGATGTTCGCCGTCCAGGCCCGCGGCAAGCAGCTGATGACCGTCGAGGGCCTCGAGCAGAACGCCAAGCTCCATCCCCTGCAGGAAGGCTTCATGGCCGAGCACGGCCTGCAGTGCGGCTATTGCACGCCCGGCATGCTGATGACCAGCTACGCCTTCCTCCAGAAGAACCCGAAGCCCAGCGAGGACGACGTCCGCTGGGCCATCTCCGGCAACCTCTGCCGCTGCACCGGCTACGTCAACATCGTCAAGGCGGTGCAGCACGCGGCGGCCAAGATCGCCCAGGGAGGCGCGTGATGGAGCTCAAGACCTCGCCCGAAGTCGGAGGCATGGGGCATTCGATCAAGCGCAAGGAAGACCCGCGCTTCATCCGCGGCAAGGGCACCTACGTCGACGACGTCCAGCTCCCGGGGATGCTCTATCTCGACATCGTGCGGAACCCGCACGCCCACGCGAAGATCGTGAAGATCGATACCGTGAAGGCGCTGGCCATCAAGGGCGTGCTCGCCGTGATCACCGGCAAGGATCTCGAGAAGTACAACCTGCACTGGATGCCGACCTTGATGTCGGACACTCAGATGGTCCTTCCGGTCGAGAAGGTGATGTACCAGGCGCAGGAAGTGGCCGCGGTGCTGGCCACCAGCCGTTACGCCGCCGCCGACGGCGCGGCTGCCGTCGAGGTGCAGTACGACCCGCTCCCCGTCGTGGTCGATCCCAGGAAGGCGCTCGAGCCTGGCGCGCCCGTGCTCCGCACCGACAAGAAGGACAAGAAGGACAACCACATCTGGCACTGGGAGTGGGGCGACAAGGGCGCCACCGATCGCGCCTTCGGCGAGGCCGCGGCCACCGTGAAGGAAGACATCTACCTGCCGCGCATCCACGTGGCGTCGATCGAGACGTGCGGCTGCGTCGCCCACTTCGATCGGGTCAACGACAAGCTGACGGTGTGGATGACCACACAGGCCCCGCACGCGATCCGCACCGTCTTCGCGCTGGTGGCCGGGCACGTCGGCCTGGCCGAGCACAAGATCCGCATCATCTCGCCCGACATCGGCGGCGGCTTCGGCGGCAAGGTGCCGGTCTACCCGGGCTACGTCATCGCGGTCGCGGCGTCGGTGCTCACCGACAAACCGGTGAAATGGATCGAGGACCGCATGGAGAATCTCCAGGCGGACTCGTTCGCGCGCGACTATCACATCACCGCCGAGCTCGCCGCGAGGAAGGACGGCACGCTCACCGCGCTGCGCATCAAGACCCTGGCCGATCACGGCTACACCGACGCGGCGGCGAACCCGTCGAAGTTCCCGGCGGGCCTTTTCCACGTGTGCACGGGCTCCTACGACCTGAAGGCGGCGCACGTCGAGGTCGACGGCGCCTACACGAACAAGCCGCCGGGCGGCATCGCCTACCGTTGCTCGTTCCGCGTCACCGAGGCCGTGCACACGATCGAGCGCATGGTGGATCTGATGGCCCACCAGCTCAACATCGACCCGGCCGACTTCCGCATGAAGAACTTCGTCAAGCCCGAGCAGTTCCCGTACAAGTCGGCGCTCGGCTGGGAGTACGACAGCGGCAACTACGGCGGCGCGCTCAAGAAAGCCATGGACACGATCGGCTATGCCGACCTCAGACGCGAGCAGGCCGAGAAGCGCAAGCGCGGCCAGCTGATGGGCATCGGCATCTCGAGCTTCACGGAAATCGTCGGCGCCGGCCCGTCGAAGCACTTCGACATCCTCGGCCTCAAGATGTTCGACAGCTGCGAGATTCGCGTGCATCCCACGGGCAAGGCCATCGCCCGCTTCGGCACGAAGTCGCAGGGCCAGGGTCACGAGACGACGTACGCGCAGATTCTCGCCGAGGAGCTCGGCATCCCGGCCGCAGACATCCAGGTCGAGGAGGGCGACACCGACACGGCGCCGTACGGCCTGGGCACCTACGCGAGCCGCTCGACGCCGGTCGCCGGCGCCGCCGCCGCGGTCGCGGCCCGCAAGGTGCGCGACAAGGCGCGCAAGATCGCCGCCTATCTGCTCGAAGTCGCCGAGGACGACCTGGTGTGGGAGCCGGGCAAGTTTTCGGTGAAGGGCGCCCCGAACAAGTCGAAGACCATCCAGGACATCGCCTTCGCCGCCTACACGAATCACCCGCAAGGTATGGAGGCCGGGCTCGAGGCGGTCAGCTACTACGATCCGCCGAACCTCACCTACCCGTTCGGCAGCTACATCTGCGTCGTCGACGTCGATTCGGGCACCGGTGAGGTGAAGGTCCGGCGCTTCGTGGCGATCGACGACTGCGGCAACATCATCAACCCGATGATCGTGCAGGGCCAGGTGCACGGCGGTCTCACGATGGGGCTGGCGCCGGCGCTCTACGAAGAGATCTCGTACGACGAGATCGGCAACATCCGGGGCGGGAGCTTCATCGACTATCTGCTCCCGACCGCCGTCGAGACGCCGAAGTGGGAGACCGGGCACACGGTCACGCCGTCACCGCATCATCCCCTCGGCGCCAAGGGCGTCGGTGAGTCCGCGACGGTCGGCGCCCCGGCCGCGATCGCGAACGCGGTGGTCGACGCGCTCTGGCATCTTGGCGTTCGCCACATCGACATTCCGATCACGCCCGCGAAGGTGTGGAAGCTCCTGCGCGAAAAGGGCGTCACCGAGTGACGGACGGACGCGGGCGTGGCTGACGAGCTCGTCCTGCTGGCCGCCGAGCTTCACCGCGCCGGCGAGGCGTTTGCGCTGGCCACGGTCGTGCGCTGCGAGGCTCCGACTTCGGCCAAGCCCGGCGCCAAGGCGCTCGTACGCGAGGACGGCCGCGTGCAGGGATGGGTCGGGGGCGCGTGCGCCGAGCCTGTCGTCGTGCGCGAGGCGCTCGAGGCGCTTCGCGATGGCCGGCCGCGCCTCATCGGTCTCTATGGCGAGGGCCGCCGCGCGCCGGGCCGAACCGAAGGCCTGCTCGAATACGACATGACGTGCCACAGCGGCGGCACCTTGGAGATCTACGTGGAGCCCTATCTTCCCAAACCCACGCTCGTGCTGGTCGGCCACGGGCCTGTCGTCGAAACGCTCGCGACGCTCGGCCGCGCGGCCGATTTCGTCGTGGTTCCGCTGGCCCCCGACGCGGTTCAGGCGGGCCTCGAGCAGCACCCCCTCACGCCGCGTGCGTCGGTCGTCGTGGCCACGCACGCGGATGCCGACGAGGACGTCCTGGAGCGCGTGCTCAGGACCGATGCGAGCTACGTCAGCCTGGTCGCGAGCCGGCGCCGCGCCACCGTGATCCTCGAGCGCCTCGAGCGCCGTGGCATCCCCGCGGAGCGATGCGGCCGTCTGAAGGCGCCGGCGGGACTCGACATCGGCGCGGTCACCCCGGAAGAGATCGCGGTAAGTATTCTGGCCGAGATCATCCAGTACCGCCGAAACCCCAAGACGCGTGACGCGGAGCCGGAGTCGGCCGAAACGCCGGTGGCTCGGGGCGAGTCGAGGGATCCGATCTGCGGCATGATCGTCGACCACGCCAGCGCCAGGTACTACTCGGAGTTCGCGAGCCAGATCGTCTACTTCTGCTGTCGCCACTGCAAGGAGATGTTCGACGACAACCCGGAGCAGTATCGCGCCGCGCTGTCCAGCCCCGTCTGAATCGTAGGCGCTGAATCGCGCCGATCCGCGCCGTCCGTGCGACGCGCGGTTGCCGCGCGCCGCACGGCGCAGATGCTATCGCAGCGTCTGCGCCTAACCGCCGTAGAAGACCTTGTCGCCCAGATCCTTCATCCAGAGCGTCGCGTCGTCGGCCCGTCCGTCGATCGTCTTGGACAGCCCCACCTCGACCACCTTGCCGACGAAGATCGAATGATCACCCATCTCCACCGTGCTCTCGAGTGAGCACTCGATGAACGCCGGCGTGCTGGCCAGAATGGGCGCGCCCGTCTTGCCGGGCCGGAAGGGCTCGCCGGAGATCGTGTCGCCCTTCTTCTCGGCGGGCTTGAAGAAGGTATAGGCCAGCGCCTGCTGCCCCTTGCCGAGCACGTTCAGCGCGAAGGCCTTGGTGTCCTTGATGATGGCGTGTCCCGCGGAATCGGTCTTGACGCCGACGACCACCAGCGGCGGCTCGAACGATGCCTGGGTCACCCAGTTGACCGTTCCCGCCGAGATGCGGCCGTCCTTGTGCGCCGCGGTGAGGACATAGAGGCCGTAGGGGATCATCCTGAGTGTGGTCTTCTTGACGTTCGCGTCCATGCGTTCCTCCTCGCGGCGAGGATACGGCGGATGCGGGCGCCGGTCCAGCGGTCGGGCCGGCTTTGCAGACCTCGCGCTTTCGCGTAACATCGGCGTCACCAGGCACGCCCACAGAGGAGGGTTCAATGCCGCTGACGGAGCTCAACCACTACTTCATCCGCGCGAACAATCTCGAAGAGACGAAGAAGTTCTACTGCGACGTGCTCGGCTTCGAGGTCAGGCCGCGGCCGACCTTCCCGTTTCCCGGCTACTGGCTCGGCGTGAACGGCAAGATCCAGGTGCACATGGGCCCCGACGGCATCGACAACGCCGACATGTATTACCTGGGGACGCCGAAGAACGCGGTGACGGACCACGCCGGAGTCGTCGATCACATCGCGTTCCTGGCCACCGAGCCCGGGAACTTCATCCGGCGCTTCAAGGAGCGCGGCATGGATTTCCAGCCGCGGTCGCTGCCGGAATTCGACCTGTACCAGATCTTCGTCAAAGATCCGAACGGCCTCACGATCGAGCTCAACTTCTTCGGCATGAAGGACGTGACCGACTGGGGCGGCGAGAATTACTCGAAGATGCCTCAGGTCGCCAGCATGCGCGCATGACCGATCCCGGGCGCGCGCCGGCGAGCTTCGCCGCAGTCGGCTACGACGAGGCGATGCGCCGGGCGCGCGCCCTGGTCCCCGCGCTGCGCGAGCGCGCCGCGCGCGCGGAGCTCGGCCGTCAGATGGCGGCCGACACTCTCGACGATCTTCACCGTGCCGGCCTGTTTCGCTTTCACCAGCCTCGCCGCTGGGGCGGCATGGAGCTCGATTTCGTCGCGCTCTTCGACGTTCCGGCCGAGATCGGCCGCGGCTGCGCCTCGACGGGCTGGAACGTCGCCAACCTCGGCGTCCATCACTGGATGCTGGCGCTCTACGACGAGCGCGCCCAGGACGAGGTCTGGGGCAAGAACCCCGATGCCTTGATCGCCTCGGGCATCGCCTACCCGCAGGGCAGCGGGCGCCGTGTCGACGGCGGCTTGATCGTCAGCGGCTTCTGGAACTTCTCCAGCGGCGTGGATGCCTCGGACTGGAACATGCTGGCCGTCATGGTTCGCGACGGCGATCGCGTCGTCGATCACCGGATGTGCCTGGTACCGAAGAGCGACTACGAGGTCGTCGACGACTGGACGACGCTCGGCATGCGCAGCACCGGCTCGAAGTCGGTACGGGCCAAGGACGTGTTCGTTCCCGAGCACCGCGCGCTGTCGATGTACCTGGCGCGGGGCGGCCGCCAGTTCCCCGGCGCCGCCGTCAACGCCAATCCCCTCTACCAGGTGCCCCTCGCGGCGCTCGGCTCGCATTGCCTGGCCGGCGCCGGCGTCGGCAACGCCCAGGCGGCACTCGAGCTGACGATCGAGGCCATCCGTGAGCGCAGCACCAACTACACCGCGATGCGCATGCGCGACTTCCAGGCGGTACAGCTCCGCGTCGCGCGGGCCGGCGCGATGATCGACCTGGCGCGGCTCTCGATCCGCGCCGACTGCTTCGAAGCCGAGCGGATCGCGCGTGAGGGGCGCGTGCCGACGATCGAGGACAAGCTCCGCTACAAGCGCAACGTCGCCTACGCGATGGAGCTCTGCACCGAGGCGGTCGACTCGTTACACGCGCTCGCCGGCGCCAACGGCATTTACGACCGCTATCCGATCCAGCGCCTGTTCCGAGACCAGCACGCCTTGAGCGCGCACATCGGCTTCAGCTGGGACGCCCAGGGCGGACCGTGGGCGCTGGTTGCCATGGGGGGCGAGTTCGTCTCTCCGGTTATGTAGGTTGGAGGGGGCGAGACGCCCCCTCCAACGCCTCCCCGGTTCGCTTGAGGCTTCGTTTACCCTTTGAAACTTGGTTTGCGTTAAAGCGTGGTTCGCGGAGCGCTCGCCGATTCCCGCGGCTAGCTGGGGCGCTCGGTGCTTGGTCGCGGGCCTGGGCCGGGAAGTTTGGCCTTCGCACCGCCGCGGGATTCGCCCGCGATGAGCGCGTCGATGTTCGGATAGGTATAGATCGTGCGGGCACCGTTGGCCGGCAGGCCGCCGGTGTCGACCGCGGGGCCGTAGACGCTCCAGACCTCGCGGCCCAGGAGCCTTAGCAAAGTCGTCTGCTCGGCGCGGTGGTGCGCGGTGTGCGCGACGCGGCGGACCATGATCCACGCGCGGCTGTGGGTCGTGTCGAAGAACGCGACGTCCTGGTGCCACCACGCGGCGTCCCTCTCCTGGAGCTTCGCGAGGCGCTTTGCCGAATCCTCGGCGTAACGGCGGATGAAGGCCAGGCGCGTTTCCTCGCTTGGCAGCGGCGGGGCGCCGACGTCGATGCCGAACATGCCCGTGAACCACTTGTCCTCGCTCATGCACTGGTGAACCATGTGCTCGCGGGGTGTGCGGTCGCGCGCCAGATTCGGGTGCGGTCGAACGTCGAGGTCGGCGTCGTGAAACATCGCCCATACCGAGAGCGTCTTGAATCGCTCGCTCGCGTACGTATCGACGAGGAACGCGCAGTCCATCAGCCCCTCCGACGGGTCGCGGTCGTCGCCGCATCCATGACCGGCTCGGGCGTGTCGGGATCGATCGAGCAGTCCGGACCGAGCAAGAGAGAGCGGCCCGACATCTCCGCGATCGCGGCGCGGCCACGCGCCTCGACCTCGGCCGGCGCCAGGCCCTTGATGAAGGGCTTCGCGGGCAAGCCTCCGACCACCGCCCTTCCGGTGCGGCGATGCGCCTCGCTCAAGGAGGGGTTGCCCGGGACCGTAGCCCAGCTCAGCGCCGTCGCCGGATAGTCGACGAATTCATCGAACAGGATGCCGCTCCCGCACACGTGGAGCAGGTTGAATGGCGCGCTCTCGACCTCCGCGAGGATCTTCCGGTCGTACGGGCGCTGGAAGCGCCGGCACTCGGCGGCCGTGGAGATCTCCGTGGTCGCCATGTTGGTCGCGTAGAACAGGCCGTCGGCGCCTTCGGCCACCGCCGCGCGCGCGTAGGCGGCGAGCGTCTCCGCCATCGCGGTGAGCGCGTGCTCGACCGCCGCCGGCTCCGAGCGCATCAACGTCACCGCCATCGGCCGCCCCTCGGGGAGCAGAAACGGCAGGACCATCAGCGGTGAGAATACGGTCCAGATGATCGGCGTCTCGCTTCCGACCGCTTTGCGGATGGCACGCAGCGCCTCGAGCTGCTCGGCCAGCGCCCCGGTTCGCGGATCGGCGGGCTCGAGTCGCGCGAGATCCGCGGCCGTCGCCACCGGCGCGCGCGTCACCGTGTACGGCGTCGCGCGCTCGCGCGAAGGCGTGTAGCGAAGCCCCCACATCTCGGCGAAGCACTGGGCGCGGCTCTGCGGCTTGAGAAAATCCCAGTCGAAGCGTCGGGCCAGTCTCAAGGTCTCGGCGGCGAGCGCCGCCGCCGAGTTCTCGAAGGCGAAGTTGTGGAGCCAGAGGCTCACGGGCACGCGGTCCACCGGCGCGCCGCGCAGGGCCGCCATGACGCGCTCGCGCTTGGTCATCTCACGATTCCTCGAGCGCCGAAAGGACCTGAATCACACGAGCGATCATAGTACAGTTGCCCGCCAGGAGGGCGACCAGCCATGTACGAAGTGTTCGCGTTGAAGTACGGGGAGCGGGACACCACGAAGTGCCAGTTCTTTTATCGCGAGTCCTCGCACGACAAGCTCACGCTCGATTACTTCGTGTGGCTGATCCTCGGCGGTCCGCAGCCGCTCCTGGTCGACACGGGCTTCTGCGACGACGACGCGCGCGCCCGCGGGATCCGGAACTACGTGAGCCCAGCGGCGATGGTCGAGCGCGCAGGAGTCAAGCCCGGGGACATCCCCATCTCGCTGATCACCCACCTGCACTACGATCACTGGGCCGGCCACAGCCTGTTCCCCAACGCCGAGTTCTGGATCCAGGGTGAAGAGGTCGCCTTCTGGACGGGCCCGTTCGGGCGGCTGCCGGCGTTCCGCGGCTCGGCCAACGTCGAGGCGCTCGCGCACCTGACGACCTTGAACTACGGCAACAAGATCCGGATCATCGAGGGCGACCATGAGGTGTGGCCGGGTCTGAAGGTGCATCGGGTCGGCGGCCACACCGCGGGGCTGCAGATCGTCAGCGTCGAGACCCGGCGCGGCACCGTCGTGCTCACATCGGACGCCTCGCACTTCTATCACAACGTCGAGACGCGCCAGCCCGTGCAGATCATCACGAGCCTGCCCGAAATGCTCACGGCCTTCGACACGATCGACCGGCTCGCGGGATCGACGAAGCTGGTCGTCGCCGGCCACGATCCTCAGGTCGCCGAGCGCTTCAAGCCGGTGGAGCCCGGCATCATCAAGATCGCCTGACGCCCGGCCGTGATCGGACGCGCGCCTACTGATAGATCTCGTTGAACCGGGTCTTGAGGCTCTTTGCGTCCTTCTCGATCTGCTCGTAGTCGACCGGCATCAGCTTGATCTGCGCCAGTGGCGGGTTTCCCGGCGGCGGCTCGACGTCGGAGCGGCCGGCGTAGATACCCTCGCTCGGCAGGAGCTTCTGCACGGCATCGCCGATCATGAACTCGGCCAGCGCCTTGGCCGCGTTGGGATGGGGCGCCCCCTTGATGACCACCGTCGGCGCGCCGATCGCGAAGGCGCCGTCAGCGGGCCAGATCGTCTCGATCTTGTGCCCCGCCCGGCGGTCGAGCCACGCGAATTGATCGGCGCCCTCGGCCGCGATCAGTCGCTCGCCGCGCGTCAAGGTGTCCGACACCTGCTGATGGCTCTGGACGATCATGATCTGGTTGGCCTTGAGCTTCTCGTAAAAGCCCCAGCCGTACTTGCGCGAGAGCGTGCCGACCACCATCAGCTGGATCGCCGTGTACGAGGGATCCGGCATGACCAGGAGGCCCTTGTACTTGGGGTCGGTGAGATCGGTCCAGTTGCGCGGGATCGGCACGCCCTTGTCGGAGCGCGCGATGATCCCGACCAGGTTCACGCGCTGCGCGACGTGGTAGCCCTTGGGGTCCTTCACCTCGTTCCGGATCCTGTCGAAGTACTTGGGCCGGAACGGGACGACCAGATTGCGCTTGATCAGGGTGAGGACCTCGGCCGGATCCGAGATCGTCATCACGTCGGCGATCACGCGCCGGGCGTCGATCTCCTGCATGAAGCGACGAAGCACCGCCGAACCCCCGGAGCGGAAGAGCTCGACCTTGATGCCGGTCTCGGCCTGGAACATGCTGGCGATCTTCTGCGCCGTGTCGACCGGCGTCGAGGTGTACCAGGTCACGGCGGCCTCGCGCTTCGCGGCGCCGAGATCGACCGGATCGGGCGTGAACCCCGCGGTCTGAGCGCCTGCAGGCGTGTTGAGCCATACCAGTGTGAACCACGCGACGATGAGCGCTCGAGTCACTCGATCCTCCGTCAGTCGCCCCGGTAGACCGGGGCCGGCTGGCTGAAGAAGCTGTGCAAGATGTGATAGGGAATCCGGTAGTTCTTCTGCTGAAAGCTCGCGTGAGCGATCCCGGGCATGACCGCGAACTGCTTGTCCGGGTTCGGCAGCTTGACGAAGAAATCCAGCAGGTCCTCGAAGCTCGCGATGCCGTCGTACTGGCCGCGCATGATGATGGTCGGCGCCGTGATGCGCGCCGGGTCCACGACCGGGAGGTTCGCGCACATGTCGACGTAGGTGCCGGTCGGCACCGAGTCGTCCAGGGCCAGGATCGCGTCGGCAAAGGCCGCGACGGTCTCATCGTCGGCCGTGCCGGGATGATCGCGCGTGAAGATGCTACGCACGAACGCATGATCGATGGGGCGGCGGTTGCGGCTCCGATACTCCGGCAGCCGTTTGATCCGGTCGGCCAGGGTCGGGCTTCCCTTCCCGGTCCACACGAACGCGTCGAGCGCCAGGCGGCGCACGCGCTCGGGGCGGCGCTCGGCGAACAGCGCCGCCCGCAGGGCGCCGGAGGAAACGCCGTAGACCAAGAACGACTCGCCCCCCCGTGCCCGCATGATGTAGGCGGTCGCGGCCTCCAGATCGTCGGCGCCGTTGGCGAGGTTCGCGTTGACATCGCGATGCTTGTCGGAGCGGCCGTAGCCTTCCATGTCCACGCACCACGTGTCGTAGCCGAGCCGCGCGAAGCAATCCATCGCCGAGGAGTCCGAGCGGCCTGGCACCTGCAAGTCGAACGTCGGCTGCGAGGCCATTGACGAGCCGTGGACGAACAGCACGGTGCCGCGCGGTCCGGGCGCGGCGCCGGCCGATTTCTCCCAGAGGAACAAGCGTACGTCGCCCTTGTTCGTCCAGTGCTCGCGTCCCGCGATGCTGGGCTCTGCCGTCATGGGATGTCCTTTCGTCGGAAGAGACGCTCACGCTACTGAACCGCGTCTGCGAGCGCAAGGTTTCGCCTCGCAACCGCTGTGCTAACGTGCTAGCGCCCGCTCGATCGCGGGCGGAGGGGAGCATATGCCGACGTCGTCCACGATGAAAGCCGTGATCCTTCACGAGGCCGACCAGATGCACGTCGAGGCCTGGCCCCGCCCCGAGCCGGCACCGGGTGAGGTGCTGCTCAAGGTCGAGGTCGCGTCGATCTGTGGTACCGACGTGAAGGTGCTGCACCGCACACTCCAGGGCCAGCCGGCCGGCCGCTTCGTGATGGGCCACGAGTACGCGGGGACGGTCGCCGCCCTCGGTCCCGGGGTCGACGAGTTCAGGGTCGGCGATCGCGTCGCGGTCGAGGTCCACAAGGGCTGCGACCGGTGTGAGAACTGCATCAAGGGCTGGTACACGTCCTGCCTGAACTACGGCGACGTCGCAAAGGGTCACCGCGCCAAGGGCCTGACCTGCGACGGCGGGTTCGCCGAGTACGCCGTGAACCACATCAACACGCTCTACAAGCTGCCCGAGAACCTCTCGTTCGAGCAGGCCTGCATGGTGACCACCGCGGCCTCGCCGCTGTGGGCGATCGACCTGATGGGTGGCTACGTCGCGGGCGAGACGGTCCTCGTACAGGGTCCGGGGCCGATCGGCCTCATCGCCGTGCAGCTCTGCAAGGCGCTCGGCGCCGCACGGGTCATCCTCGCCGGCACGCGCGATTCACGGCTGGCCGTCGGCAAGGAGCTCGGCGCCGACCATACGATCAACGTCCGCGCCGAGAGCCTGCGCGACCGGGTGCGCGAGATTACCGGCGGCCGCGGGGCCGACTGCGTGCTCGAGTGCGCGGGGGGCCCCACGTCCATGCAGGAGGCGCTCGAGAACGTCAAGCGCGGCGGCCGCATCGGCGTGGTCGCCTGGTACGCGGGGCCCGTCGAGCTCGACATGAACCTGGCCGTGCGCTCCAACGTGCGGATCTATGCGGCGCGGGGTGAGGGCGGCATGAACTGCGGGCGCTCGCTCGAGCTCATGAGCCAGGGCAAGATCCTGGCCGATCCGATCATCACGCACCATTTCCGGCTCGACCAGATCCACGATGCGTTCCATACCTATACCGAGCGCATCGGCAACGCCCTCAAGGTCGTGATCCACGTGTAGAGCGTTATCTCTTCCGTACAAGCCGGGTCTTTCCATATGATCGGTGAGGTCGCGTCGTAGGGGCCGCCGCCAGTTGGACCGGCCCCCAAGCGAATTATTGGATCTGCTATTCGGAGGAGCGATGTCGAGATTTGTCCAAGAGAGCCGGTCTTGAAGGCCTACAACGCTGTCGGCTACGCGCTCCTGACCCTGCACGCGCTCGTCTCGGCGTTCCTCGCGCCGCCGCACTTGGGTCTAGCCGGCGGGCTCCTGGCCGGCGGGCTGTATCTGATGTTCATCTGGCTGGTCGCCGGGATCTATCTCCCGGAGATCCTCCACATGGGCATCGCCCACCGCGCGCTCGAGTTCAAGGGATGGTTCGTCAAGTCGACGACGCTCGTGTGCAACACGATCGGGATCTACATCGATCCGCGCACGTGGGTGAACCGTCATCGACACCACCACGCGTTCTCCGATCGCGACGGCGATCCCAACAAGCTAGGCGATGACGGGTTCTGGAAGACGCTCTACCTGTGCCTGTTCCCCTACGAGTGCCAGTTCGATCTCGCGCGCGACCCGATCTTGCAGAGCCGGTCGATGCGTCTGGTGCAGAGCCCTGTCTTCGCGGTCGCGGCCCAGTTCAGCAGCTTCGCGTTCGTGTGGGGACTTGTCTCCGACTGGGCGTACGCGCTGGCCCTCTGGTGCAGCGTGCGGCTGGTGGCGCTGTGGACGAACATGGTGCAGAACTACTGGACCCACGACCGTCGTTTCGGCGCGCGGCGCTATCACGACAGCGACAACGCGATGAACATCGGCGACTGGCTGCCGGTCACCGCCACGTTCAGCGCCTGCCTGCAGAACAATCACCACCACCATCCCCAGTTCCTGCGGCTCAGCCATTCGCCCGAGGAGTACGACTTCGGGTTTCAGGTATTGCGCCTGATGAAGAAAATCGGCCTGGTGAAGGCGTCGCACACCGGCGGGCGGCTCCCCGCGGGGCTGGAGTTGAAGGAAGTCGGGTTCTAGACTCGGGCCATGCTGGAACGTGGTGCCGTAGCCTGCCTGGACACGGAGGATCTACCCTGGCGGCCGTCGACCTTCGCCGCGGGCGTGTTCGTGAAGGACATCGCCATCACCGACGGCTGGGAGATGCAGATCGTCCGCTTCGCGCCGGGAGCCCGCTTTCCCCTGCACACGCACGAGCGCCCGGAGTTCGTGTTCATCCTCGAGGGTGAGCTCGTGCAGGCGGGCCGGCGGCTCGGGCCGGGCTGGGCCAGCGTCGCGAGCGCGGGCAGCGTCGACGAGGACGTGCACTCGGACACCGGGTGTGTGTTCGTGCTCGTCGATCGCGCCTGAGCTGCCGACCCTCGCTCCGAGCGGCGATCGTCAGATCGCCAGGGTCGACGCGGCGAACATCTCCTCGATCGTGAGTCGTCGAGGCGCGAGGCCCTGCTTGAACGTATAGCCCGCTAGTGTCTCGAGCGTCTTTCTGTTCCGGGCGATCCCGTAGGGAAACGGGTCGTCGCCCATCAGCGCGCGCGTCTCCTCGGCCTCGGCCACCAGCCACGGCAGGCTCACCGGCAGGGCCGCCGTGAAGCTCAACCGCTCGTAGGCCAGGCGCTTGGCCTCCACGAAAGCGTCGTAGAGGCTCCGCGGCAACCATGGATGCCGGCGCGCCAGCTCTTCTCGCATGACCAGGGTGTGCATGATCGGGAAGATACCGGTCTTCTCGTAATACTGGCGCTCGACCCGCCGGAAATCAGGGAAGAGCCTGAGCACGCGCGTGCCGAACGTCGCCGGCCGGCGGGCGCCGACGAACGCGTCGAGCTCTCCCGCGGCGACCATCTCACCCAGGTTGCGTCCGGCCGGCACCAGCTGATGCCTCACGTCGGCCGGCAAGGTCACGTCGACCTCCTTGACGAGCGACCCCTCGCCTCCTTCGAACCAGTGCATGTCACGCGGCGCCACACCGTACTCGTCCTCGAGCATCCCGCGGATCCACACCGCGGCGGTCATGTGGTACTTGGGCACGCCCACGCGCTTGCCCACCAGATCCTTGGGCGTCGCGATTCCGGCGCCGGCGCCGATGAAGATCGACGAGTGGCGGAAGCTGAACGAGGGAAATACCGGCACGGCCACGAGCGGCTCGCCGCGTCCGCGGAGCACCGTATACGTCGACAGCGACAGCTCCGAGACGTCGAACTCGCGAAATCTGGCCATCCGGTAGAACATCTCTTCGGGCGCGAGCGTGATCACGTTGAGCTCGACGCCGTCCGGCTTGACCTCGCCGGTCCTGATGGCGCGCGTGCGGTCGTAGTCCCCGCATGCAAGCGTGAGCGTGAGCCGCGCCATGGCGAGGGGGAGCCTACCTCATTCGCGGAACAGGCGCCACTTCGCGCGCCTCTCCGCGTGGCGTTGAACTCGAACCGTGTATACCGGCCTAAAAACAGTCCCAATGACTCCGTCTTCTCTGCCGGTGTGCGTCACCTGCGGCTTCCCCTTGGATAGCGAAGACAGCGTCACGCTGATCGGACGATCGCTGGCTCATGTCGACTGCCAGCGCCCGAGGGCTCTCACCGCCGAGGAACGCTTGCTGCTGGCTGCTTATGGCTGGAATCACACCGTCGCGGACTGCGAGACGTGCCAACGCTCCTATCGCCTTCCTGAGCTCGTCGCCACGCCGGTCGACGGACTGACGCATTTCTGTCCGTTTTGCAGAGGAGACATGATCGACGAGGTGCGCGCCCATCTCTATCGCTGCACGACGCTTCCCGACAAGGTGCGCCGAAAAGCGAATGCTGCTCGCGACACGACGCGTCGGCTCGTGAAGCGATTCCGCGAGCTCGCCGACGCCGGCGACGTCTTGCGGCGGGAGACCGAAGTGGCGCTACGGTCGTTGCGCGAGACGATGCGGGGCTTGCCCTCGACACGAACGATGCCTGGCCGCACAGAGGGCTCAACGGACGACAATCAGCAGAGCATTTGATGCCCCAAGCACGAAAGCGGCGCCCGATTCTCGGCGTCGGCTTCGCGGGTTGCGTCATGGTCACGGAGGCGGTCGATGCATGACGTGGTCAAGAGGGCAAGGCGACTCTTGCCTGAAGTCGTCAATGCGCGGGGCGAAGTTCTAGTGCGTTCGCGGCAAATGCCGGAAAGGCGTCTGGAGCTGCGGACGCTTACCCAGGCATTGCGGGAAGAGCTCTCGCGGTTACGCAGACTGCGACATCAAGTCGCGCAGTGGCGTCGTGATCGAACGAGCCCTAGCAGGTTCACTATGCGGCCGGATTGACCACCGCCGACGTGTAGCCGCTGTAGCGGCGGTAGCAACGTACCGCGTTCTCCCAGAGCAGCTTCCGCCGGGCGCCGTCCGGGATCGACGTCCACTTCAGCACCGCGTCGACCGACTTCGGGAACCAACTCTCGGAGTGCGGGTAGTCCGTCGCGAACATCAACGTGTCGTCGCCGATGGCCTCGATGGCCTGCCGAAGCGAGAGCTCGCCCTCGTGGAGCTGGATGCTCTGGAAGTACTGCGGGCCGCGGATGTACTCGCTCGGCTTCTTCTTGAGCCGCGGCAGCGCGTGCTGGCTCATCTCGGCCTGCTCGTCCAGACGCGAGGCCCAGAACGCGAGCCAGCCGTGGCCGCACTCGAGCGAGGTCAACCGCAGGCTCGGAAAGCGATCGAGCACGCCCGAGCCGATCAGCGCCGCCATGTTGCGCTGCGCGTTCCACACGTGGCTCGCCGAACGCACCAGGAACATGTTGTCCCAGTTGTCCCACATGCCGGGTGGGTATGGGATCGACATCGTGAACGAATGGATCACGACGGTCAGGTCGTGCTCTTGCGCCGCGGCCCAGATCGGCTCCCACTCGGGATCGTCGAGCGTCATGCCGGGCGGGCACACCGGGAAGATGCCGACCGGCCAGCGCTCCTTGCCGCAGCGGCGGATCTCGGCCACCGACGAGGCGACGTCGCGCGCTGACACGTGCAGCACGCTCGTGAGCCGATCGGGGTAGGGCGCGCAGTAGTCCTTAAGGAAACGGTGATAGGCCTGGTACATCGCCTGCTCGACCGCGACGTCGTCGAGGCCGGAGAAGGCCGCCAGACCGCCCGAGGGCAGGACCATGTTCACGTCGACTCCCTCGATGTCCATGTCCTTGATGCGCGCGTGCGAGTCGAAGTTGACGCGGACGTCGGGAAACGGCGGGCCCTGCCAGCGCACGTCCCACGGTGTTCCGCCATCCTTCAGACCGCGGGAGACCGCGTCGGCCGGCGGCACCCGATCGCGAGAACCGAGCAGGCGGTTCAGATCAGGCCGCTTGCCGACGCGATAGCGCGACATCCCGTCCTTGCCCGCGGCGCGGACGACCAGCGGCCCGAGGGCGGCAAGCTTGGCTCGGTCAGCCGCCGAGAGATACTCCTCGATGGGTTCCGCCGGCTCGATGACATGGGTGTCGGCGTCGAAGATGCGGTATCCGGAGCGTGCCATAGGTCCTCCTCAGGGCGTCCGTTGACACCTTCCCGGCCGAGAACTTAGCATGAGCGGGCCGATGCGTGGGGCGCGCGCGCGAGTGGCCGGTCTCGGGCTCATAGTACTCGTCGCCGCGACGTGCGCCGCGGCTTCCGCGCAGGACGACTTCTACCGCGGCAAGACCATCCGCATCGTCGTCGGCTACAGCGCCGGTGGAGGGTTCGATACCTACTCGCGCGCGATCGCCCGTCACCTCGCCAAGCACGCCCCTGGAAAGCCCGCGGTCATAGTCGAGAACATGCCGGGCGCGGCCGGCCTGGTCGCGGCCAACTCGATCTATCGCGCGGGCAGGCCGGACGGGCTCACGATCGTGAACTTTCAGGGCGCGCAGGTCATGGGCCAGATTCTCGGGCGTGAAGGCGTCGAATTCGACGCCAGGAAGTACGAATGGCTCGGCGCGCCCACGCGCGAGAACGCGGTCTGTGGGCGGCCTCCACCACCCCGGTGAAGCTCGGCAGCGTCGCCCCGGGCGGCGCCACGCACGACGTGCCGCGCGTGCTCCAGGCCCGCGCTCGGGCTGCCGATCCATCTGGTGCGGGGCTACAAGGGCACGGCGGAGATCCGGCTGGCGGCGCAATCGGGTGAGGTCGCCGGAGGCTGCTGGCCGTGGGAGTCGCTACGGCCGACGTGGCGACAGGCGCTCGAAGCCAACGAGGCCACGGTGGTGCTCCAGGTCACCGAGCAGCCCCTGCCCGACCTGCCGGGCGTGCCGCTGGCGCTGGGGCTGGCGCGAACCGACGAGGCCCGACAGCTGATCCGAGCCGGGATCATCGTCCCGACCACGGTCTCGCGTCTCTACGCGATGCCTCCCGCGACCCCGCCCGATCGTGTGCGCCTGCTGCGCGCGGCGTTCCTCAAGACCCTGAGCGATCCGGCCTTCGTCAATGGCGCGCGACAGGCGCAGCTCGACATCGACCCGATCAGCGGCGAGGACGTCACCCGGCTCGTCGGGGAGCTCTTCCGAATGCCGCCGGCCGTGCTGGCGAAGCTCAAGGAGCTGCTTCGCTGACCATCGTCAAGTCGCGATGCCGACGAGCGGTTTGGTCAACTCCCGGGCGTCAGTCGGCGGGCTCCATGCGGTAGAGACGCAGCAGCTTCAGCAGCGGCACGTCCTGCGCGGTGAACAGGATGGCCGGTTCGGAGCCAAGATTCGAGTGCGCGTGCCGCGCCTGCGGCGGGATCACGAAGAAGTCGCCCGTCTCCCACTCGAAGGTCTGATCGTCCACGGTCGTCCTTCCTCTCCCGCGCACCACCCGATATACCGCCGTGCTCGTCTCACGATGGGCGCGCGTGCGCATGCCCGCGCGCAGGAGCTGCAGGTAGCACGCGACGGTGGGGCGCAGCGAGGAGCCCGTCGTCGGGTCGACGTACTCCACCAGGGTGTCGTCGAACGGATCCGGGGCTTGCTCTGCGCGCTTGAGGAGCGCGGCGTGGGCCTCGCTCCACGGGAAATAGATATCGCGGCCCGGGCTTCTGAGCGCGGGCTGCTGCTCGTCGGGATAGGGCTCGAAGGTCAGATTCTCGAGGAACCGCACGATCTGCCAGTCGAGGATGTCCATCCAGTAGACCGGTGCGCCGCCCTCGTTGCCGTGATCGTGCCACGCCATGCCCGGTGTCAGGACCAGGTCGCCCGACTTCATCGCGCACTTCTGACCGTCGACGGTCGTGAAAGCGCCCTCGCCGTGGAGCATGAAGCGAATCGCGGTCGGCGAGTGCCGGTGCGCGGGAGCCACTTCCCCCGGCAGCAGATATTGGATCGCCAGCACGAGGCTGTGCGCGACGGTCCGCTCGGGCACACCCGGGTTGTGCAGGCGAAGCACCCGGCGCTCGGCGCCCCGATGAGGGCTCAGATACTCGGCGCTCTCGAACAGCAGCGGCTCGATGTCTCGCCAGCGCCAGTGGCGCGCCTGCGTCGCCGTGGGCTTGGGCGGGATGAGTGGCCCCGGCCTCGACCACGGCGCGTCGAGCCCCGCGGCCCGGAGCCGCACGCAATAGGCCTCGAGCTCCTCGACCGTCCGCGTCGTCTGGATCGCCATGAGTGTCTCTCCTTCATAGCCGCACCTCGGACGGCGGGGCCCCAGCCCCCGCGACGTCCTGCGGTTTGCGGACTGCTCGAATTCTAGCTGAACACGCTACTCTGCCGGCTGTCGAAGCGGACCGCGACCCGCTGCCCCACCTGCGGCGTCTGGCCGGCGTCGATCTGGATGCGCACGCGCGTGCCGTCGCCGAGCGTCACGTGACAATCGACGATGGTCCCGAGAAACGTTACGTCGGCGACCTCGCCGGGGACCGAGCCCGAGCCGTCCACGACCGACGCCGGAAGAAGCCGAAGGCTCTCCGGACGAATCGCCACCTGCACGACCTGGCCGACGACGGCGCCCGGCGGAAGCGCCGCGTCGATCGGATGTTCGCCGCCGACCGCGACGATGCCTTCGCCGCCCGCGCGGACAGCGCGGCCGGGGACCAAATTCACGAGTCCCGGGAAGTCGGCGACTACTTTGTTGACCGGCCTCGCGTAGACCGCGCGCGGCGCGCCGACCTGCATGATCTCGCCCGCGTGCATCACCGCGATCCGGTCGGAGAGCGCCATCGCCTCGGACTGATCGTGCGTGACGTAGACGAACGTGATGCCCGTGCGCCGCTGCAGGTCCTTGAGCTCCCAGCGCATGCGTTCCCGCAGCTTGGCGTCGAGGTTCGAGAGCGGCTCGTCGAGCAGCAGAATGTCCGGCTCGACCACCAGGCTGCGCGCGAGCGCGACGCGCTGCTGCTGGCCGCCGGACAGCTCGTTCGGATAGCGACCTTCGAGGCCGCCGAGATTGACGAGATCGAGGACCTTGGCGACACGGACGCGCGCCTCGGCCTTCGGGATCTTGCGCACCTCGAGCCCGAACGCCACGTT
>Ga0075423_10000081_pt1 | contig 55487 bp, 57 predicted proteins | sample SoiMethybrSBSTD2_FD_80114 | JGI IMG/M metagenome (GOLD analysis project Ga0075423, IMG submission 80114) | Bulk soil microbial communities from a Populus tree surrounding site in Tennessee, USA - Soil MetaG P. TD hybrid SBSTD2 | ecosystem: Environmental > Terrestrial > Soil > Tree plantation... | reverse complement strand
CTTCGTGTGAGCGGAGATCACCCCCCGGCCGCCGCGCCGCTGGCGCCGGTAGGCCGACACCGGCAGCCGCTTGATGTAGCCCGCGTGGGACACGGTGATGACCATGTCCTCTTCCGCGATCAGGTCTTCGATCGAGAACTCGCCCTGGTCGGCCACGATCTCGGTGCGTCGCTCGTCGCCGAAGCCGTGCGCCAGCTCGGAGAGCTCTTCCTTGAGGATCTTCAGGCGCCGCGGCTTCGACGCGAGGATCTCCTTGCACTCCTTGATGAACTTGCGGACTTCCTTGAGCTCCTCCTCGAGCTTCGTGATCTCGAGGGCCGTGAGCCGCGCCAGGCGCATGTTGAGGATTTCCGCCGACTGCTTTTCCGACAGCTTGAAGCGCTTGCGCAAGCTGGCGTCCGCGGTGGGCGTGTCCTTCGACTTGCGGATGATCTTCACGACCTCGTCGATGTTGTCGACGGCGATCTTCAAGCCTTCGAGGATGTGTTCGCGGTCCTGCGCGCGTTTCAGCTCGAACTCGGTACGGCGGGTGATGACGGTGTGGCGATGCTCGATGAAGTGCTCGAGCAGCTCCTTCAGGTTCATCTCCTTCGGCGCGCCGTCGACCAGGGCGAGCATGATCGCGCCGAAAGTGGTCTGCATCTGCGTATGCGCGTACAGCCCGTTCAGCACCACCATCGGGACGGCGTCGCGCTTCAGCTCGATCACGACCCGGATGCCTTCTTTGTCGGACTCGTTCCGGAGGTCGGTCACCCCCTCGAGCTTCTTCGCCAGCACCAGGTCGCGGATCTGCTCGATCACGCGGTCGGGCGAAACCTGATACGGGAACTCGGTGACGACGATCTGCTGCTTCCCGGTCGACTCCCGCTCCTCGACGGTGGCGCGCGCCCGAATCGCGATCCGGCCGCGGCCCTTCTCGTAGCACTCCTTGATGCCTTCGCGACCGTAGATGATCGCGCCGGTCGGGAAGTCCGGGCCTTTGATGAACTTCCGCAGATCCTTGATGGACGCGTCCGGGTGGTCGACCAGATGATTGATGGCCTCGACCGCCTCGCTCAGGTTGTGCGGCGGGATGTTGGTGGCCATGCCGACGGCGATGCCGGACGTGCCGTTGACGATGAGGTTGGGCAGCCGCGCGGGGAGGACCGTGGGCTCCTGCAGCCGGTCGTCGAAGTTGGGGACGAAATCGACGGTGCTCTTGTCGATATCGTCGAGCATCGTCATCGCGATGCGCGTCAGGCGGGCTTCGGTATAGCGGTACGCAGCCGGAGGATCGCCATCCACCGAGCCGAAATTGCCCTGACCATCCACCAGCGGATAACGCAGCGAGAAGTCCTGCACCATGCGCACCAGCGAGTCGTACAGGGCGACATCGCCGTGCGGGTGATACTTGCCGAGCACGTCGCCCACGACGGTCGCACTCTTCTTGTAGGGGCGACCGGGGACGAGCCCCAGCTCGTTCATGGCGTAGAGGATGCGGCGGTGCACGGGCTTGAGCCCGTCCCGCACGTCGGGCAGCGCGCGCTGTACGATCACGCTCATCGAGTAGTCGAGGAACGACTCCTTGAGCTCGTCTTCGATGAGGCGCGGGACGATCCGTTCGCGGGCGTTCGGTCCGGTCATGAAACCAGGTGTCAGGTGTTAGATGTCGGGTATCAGCAAGGCTCGGCGAGGCTGCCTAAGTTCCTAAAAAATAATCACTTAGGTCGTGAAAGGCAATGCAAAAAACCTCGCTAACTGGGGGTAGGGGCGGCACTTACAGACCCTGGACTCGAACCGGCTCCGGTTGACGATTGGTTGATGTGTTCCAGGTAGAGTTGTTCGTAGGCTGAAGCCTGGGCTCGGCCAGCACTCTACTGAAGCACGCGGAGCGAAGCGGCGTAGTGGAGCGGGAGTGTCCTTCAGGACAGTGGCTCGTCGGGCCCACGCTTCAGTTTTCAGGACCCGATCTCAATCGCGATCTTCCCAAGCTGTTCTCCCCGCTCCAACCGTTCGAACGCCGCACGCGCCTCCGCGAAAGGGAACACCCGATCGACGATCGGTCGCAGCTCGCCCGTCCCGAGCAGGCGCACGATCTCGCGATACTCGGCGTCGTTTCCCATGGTCGAACCCATGATGTTCCACTGATACCAGAACAGCCGGCGCATGTCGAACCCGACCTTGGGTCCCGTGGTCGCGCCGCAGCTCACGAGCCGCCCGCCGCGCCCCAGCGAGCGGAGCGATTCATCCCACGTCGCCTCGCCCACGTTCTCGATCACGACGTCGGCGCCGCGCTTGTGCGTGAGGGCGCGCACCTCCTGGGAAATCTTCTGCGTCTTGTGGTTGAGGGTCACGTCCGCACCGAGCTGCTGCGCTTCGGCCAGCTTGGCGTCGCTGGAGCTGGTCACGATCACTCTCGCGCCCTGGAGCTTCGCGATCCGCATCGCGGCGAGGGACACACCGCCGCCGATGCCCCACACGAGCACGGTTTCCCCCGGCCGCACCTGCGCCCGCGTGACCACCATGCGCCAAGCCGTGAGCGTCACCAGCGAGAAGGCCGCCCCCTCGGCCCAGGTGAGTGATGGCGCCAGTGTGGGGATGATGGCGGTATTCTGCTCGGGCACGACCACGTATTGGGCGAGGGTGCCGGGGCGGTGCTCACCCAAGATGCCGTAGTTGAGACACAGGGATTGCTCGCCGGCACGGCAGTACGGACAGGTGTAGTCGGGGATCCCCGGATTGATCATCACCCGGTCGCCGGGTCGGATCGAGCGCACCTCGGCGCCCACAGACTCTACCTCGCCGGCACCGTCGGCGCCGAGGATGTGGGGGTAGCGGTACTCGTGAGACAACCCCCGTACGACGAAGAGATCGAGGCGGTTGAGCGCTGCCGCGCGCAGCGCGATCCGAACCTGCCGGGCTGCGAGCGGGCCAGCCGGGTCGGGGATGTCGGCGATTTCGAGTTGGTCGAGGCCGCCGACAGCGCGGATCACCCAGGCGCGCATGGCGTAGGCGCGCCCCCGCTTATGGCATGAAGGCGGGCGACACCATCTGCTCGGCGCCGGTCGTCGGGATCGAAACGGGCGCGCCGGTCCCCGCCGCTCCGACCGGCTGGACGTACACCCGGAAGACGTTCTTCTGCACCGCGACCACGAGCCCGAGGAGATCGCCGGCCGGCGAGACCGTAAAGTCCGCGACCACGAGGTCCACGCCTGAGAGCGGGGTCACCTTCCCCGTGGCGAGATCGACCTTCACCACCTGCGTGACGGTGCGGCCGCTTTGCTTCTGCTCCACCAGATAAGCGAGCGAGCCGTCACGCAGGAAGCGGGGCGCGCTCTCCTTGCTTTGTGGGCCCCGGGTCACGGGACGCTGGCTCGAGCCGTCTTTCGACATCAACCAGATATGGTTGTTGCCTTCGCGGTTCGACACGAACGCGATGGTCTCCCCATCCGGCGACACGGTCGGCTGCGAGTTGTCCGTGGGTTCCTGGGTGAGCTGCACCGCGTCCGAGCCGGTGATCGGCTGCAGGAAGATCTGACGGTGCCCGGTCCGCTGGGAGTGGAACACCACCGCCTGACCGTCGGCCGTGAACGACGGGTCGCCGTCCGCTGCCGCTGAGTTGGTGAGCCGCCCCGCGCCAGTGCCGTCCGCGTCCATGATGTAGATCTCGGGCTGCCCGTCGCGTGTCGACGTGAACGCGATCCGGGATCCGTCCGGAGCGAACGCCGGCTCGGTCGCGACCGCCGTGTCGTCCATGACCTTGCGGAGCTGCGCCAGGTTGGTGCGCTCGGCCGCGTACAGCTGGAAACGACCCGTGCGCGAGCTCGCCACCACGATCTCACCCTGCACGAACACTTCCGCCACGGCGCGCCGCCCGCCCGGCGCCGTCGCGGTGATGCGCGCGTGGCCGTACGACGCCGTCGCTACGGTGCCGTCCTCGGCGACACTCACCGCCTGGGGATTGTCGGAAGCCCAGGTGACCCCGGTGGCCGGGCCGATCACGACACCCGCCTCGTCGGCGAAGCTCGCCTTCAGCGAGTACCGCCGGTTGAGCGGCAGCCCCAGCCGCGTCGCGGACAGCTTCAAGCCGGCCGCGATCACCCGGATCTGCCACGTGACCGTCAGTCCCGGGCCGGGGCCCTTGACCACGAGCGTCGTCCGTCCGGCGCGCTTCCCCGTCAACGTGCCCGATGCCGGGTCGAAGCTCGCCAGCGATGTGTCCCCGACGGTCCAGTGGAACGGCGCTTCGGGCACCGGGCTCTTGTCGGCCGTGAGCGCCTGCACCTGGAACTTCGCGGTGCCCTGGATGGGGAGCGGCACATCGGTTTTTGAGGTCGGGAGGACGGTGAGCGCCTCGACCGTCCGGTGCACCAGGATGTCGACCGTCTTCGTTTGCAGCAGCCCGACGACGCTGAGCATGGTCCGGCCCGGAGCCACCGCGGTCACGACCCCGGTGAGGCTCACCCGCGCGACGCCGGGATCCGCGGCGGACCACTGCAGCGCGAGCGGGCTGACCAACCGGCCACCCTGTGCCGGCACCACCACGTGCAGCGTGTCCACGTCTCCCGGCGACATGACGAGCGGAACCGGCTCCTGGATCGCGATGTCGCTCGGCTGTACCACAACCGGCGCCGTCGCCGTTAGGCTGCCCGAGCTGGTGACCTGTACCGTTCCTTGGCCGGGGGCGAGCGCCACGACCACGCCGTTCTGGTCCACGCTCGCAATGTCGGGGCGCAGGGACTTCCAGGTCACCGCTACCGGGGCCGCGGGGGAGCCATCTTCCCTGAGTGCCCGGGGCGACACGCGCGTATTCTCAGACGGCAGCAGGTAGACCGTGGGCGGCTCGATCCGGAGCACCGCGGCCGGTCCGGAGCCCACGACCTGACCGGCGAAGGCGTCCGGGCCGGGTGGCGGGCTGGCTCCGACAACGGGAGGCGTCGGTGGAGGTGCGGCGGGCGCGCCCACCACCTGGACGGCGGCCTGGCCTTTCCGCGTGCCCGCCCGGGCCTCGACGATTGCCACGCCTCCGCCGACGCCGGTCACGGTCCCATTGTTGTCCACCCGCGCTACCGCCACGTTGTTCGACGACCAGATGATGCGCACGGTGGGGATCACATTTCCGACCCGGTCGAACGCGGTCGCGAGCAACCCGCTCCGCTCCCCGACCTTGATCGTGACCGAGGGGGGAGCCACCTGGACTTCAGCGATGTTCTGTGCCGACACCGCGGCGGGCAGGCCGAGGCCGGTGAGGAGGACGATGCGCCGAGCCGTCATAGCGGCGCGAAGGTAAGCGCGCGTAAGTGCCGTTGTCAAGCTAACTTGTCACGAAACATGCGACGTCGCGCAAGCCGTGGAGGTCTCACACGCATCCACTTGCGTGAGAGCATTCCCGGGGTAAGCTATAGGCCACGCCCACCGACACCCAGCGGAGGAGAGATCATCCGATGCTCGCGTCAACCGATTTTTCGGAGAGCAGCTGGACTGGTTCGGGGATGATGGAGCCGATGTACCCGCCGGCACCCTCAATGCCGCCGGCGCCCGCGCCGATGCGGGATGAGCCGATGTCGGCGCCCCGGCCGAAGCCGGCGAAGAAACGGAAAAAGCCGTCGAGACCCAAGGCCAAAAAGAAGGCGGGCAAGAAGCGGCCCAAGGCCCGGGCGAAGCGTGGCGGCAAGGCGAAGCGGAAAAAGGCGACAAGGAAGCGTCGCCGCTAAGATCCTTCAGAGTCAGTGCGCGGGAGCGCCTCTTGGATGGCTCGACCATCTCCTCGAGGCGCTCCCGCGGCACGTTTGGAATCCCTCGAGCGAACCGGTGAAAACCATGAGCATGCGGCTGGCGGGTTGGACGGGTGGCGTGGGCGCGGCACTGCTGCTCGCCTGCTCCGCCCCGAGCATCGTGGCCGGAGACCCGCAGCGCGAGATCGCGGCGATGTTGCAGCGGAGCGCCGCGGACTGGAATCGCGGCGACCTGGCCGGCTTCATGGGCGATTACGCGAAGGACTCGCTCACGAGCTACGTATCGCTGGGTCACGTGCAGTACGGTTGGCAGGCGCTGTACGATCATTATCAGACGGCGTACTTCGCGTCCAGTAAACGCCGGGATTCGCTCACATTCGACGAGGTGCGTGTGCGCCCCCTGACGCTCGATCTCGCCCTCTGCACCGCACGTTTCCAGCTGCGGCGGGGTGACTCGGTGACCGCGAGCGGACCGTTCACGCTGCTCCTGCAGAAGCGAGGCGACCGCTGGTTCATTCTCCACGATCACACGTCCGCCGACCCGAAGTGAAGGGCCGTCTGGTCCGCCTCACCCCTGTCGTCTGTCTGCTCGTCGCGCTCGCCGGCTGCGGCTCCTCCGGCGACGGCATGATCGCGCTCGAGGGCGCGACCCTCATCGACGGATCGGGGGGAGATCCGATCAAGGATGCGCTGGTGCTGGTCCAGCACGGGCACATCAAGGCCGTGGCCCGGGTGAACGAGATCCCGGTGCCGCGCGGCGCGCAGGTCGTGACTTTGATCGGCAAGACCATCATCCCGGGGTTGATCGATGCGCACGCGCACGTCGAGCGTTGGGCGGCGGAGCGGTACCTTGCCTGGGGCGTCACCACGGTCCGGGATCTCGGTGCGTCGAGCACCGACTCGGCCATCGCGATCAAGAGTGATTTCGATCTCGGCTCGGTGTTGGGCCCGCGGATGCTCACCTCGGGGGCCATGATCGACGGTCCCGCTCCGACCTACGCGGCGGCGACCGCCGTGCGAACGGCCGCCGAGGCGCGCCGCGCCGTGGATCTGCGCGCGGTGGCGGGCGCGGACCACGTCAAGATCTACACCAAGTTCACGGCCGACCTGCTGCGGCCGCTCCTGGACGAGGCGACCACGCTGCGCCTCCCCGTGGCGGCGCACCTCGGCAAGATCGACGCCCTCACCGCGGCCAGAGCCGGGGTGGCGTCGCTCGAGCACATGTCCGGCGTCGTCGCCGCGGCCAGTCGCGATCCCGCCCCCTACTTCCGGGCGCACGACCAGTTCCTGCGCGGTTGGACCACCGAGGAGATGGGCTGGGCGGTACTCGATTCCGCGTCGCTCGCGCGCACGGCGCGTGCGCTCGCGGCCACCCGCGTCGCCATCGTGCCTACCCTCGTGGTGCACGAGATGCTGTCGCGACTCGATAACCCGACGCTCGCGTCGCGCCCCGGCATGGAGGACGTCCCGGCCGGCGCCGCGAGCGTGCGCGATGTCGCAGGGCTGCTGCGCCGCACGGGGTGGCGCACCCCCGACCTCCAGGCGTTCCGGCGATCGCGCGCCCGTCAAAACCAGTTCGTCCGCGAGTTCAAGCGCGCGGGCGGGCTCATCGCGGCCGGCTCCGACGCCGCGAACCAGCTGCTGGTACCGGGCCTCTCGCTGCACGAGGAGATGAGCCTGCTCGTCGCCGCCGGCTTGACGCCGGTCGAGGCGCTCACGGCCGCCACGCGGAAGGGCGCGGAGCTGCTGCGCGCCGACACCCTCGGTCGCCTCGCCGCGGGCAAGGTGGCCGACCTCGTGGTGCTCGACGCCAACCCCGCGGCGAACATCGCGGCCACGCGCCGCATCGCCTGGGTCATGCTCAGGGGACGGATCCTCTACCCCGATTCGCTGAGGAGAACATGGACAAAGTAAGACTCGCGCTCGTGGCCGCGGCGTGCATCGGTGCCTGCGGGAAAGGGGAAACGGGAAGCGGGAAAGGGGCCTACGACCTCATCCTGAAGAACGGCTGGATCGTCGACGGCAGCGGCAATCCCCGCTACCGGGGCGACGTCGCCATCCGGGGGGACCGCATTGCGGCGGTGGGCTTCCTGAACGGCGCCACGGCGCGAGAGACCCTGGACGTGCGCGGGCTGGTGGTGGCGCCCGGCTTCATCGACATGATGGGCCAGTCCGAGATCTACGCCCTGATCGACAACCGGCTGTTCAGCAAGATTACCCAGGGCGTCACCACCGAAGTCACCGGCGAAGGCGGGTCCGTGGCCCCCCTGACCGACCGCCTGGTGGTGGACGACTCGGATGCCATGAAGAAGTGGCACTATCGCGAGGACTGGCGCGACCTGGACGGCTACTTCGCGCAGCTCGCGAAGCAGGGATCGGCGCTGAACATCGCGACATTCGTCGGCGCCACGCAGGTGCGCCTCGCGGTAGTGGGCAAGGAGAACCGGCAGCCGACGGCGCCCGAGCTCACGCACATGGCAGCCATCGTGGATACGCTGATGCAACAGGGCGCGCTCGGCGTGTGGACCGCGCTCGAGTACGCGCCGGCGAGCTATTCCAAGACCGAGGAGATCATCACGCTCGCCAAAGCGGCCCGGCGGCACGGCGGCATCTACGCGTCGCACATGCGCAACGAGGGAATTCGGATCGACGATGCCTTGGACGAAGTGTTCCGCATCGCGCGTGAAGCCGACATCCCCGCCGAGATCTCGCACCTGAAGCTCGCGGGGCGCGCGAGCTGGGGCCGCATGCTCCGCGTGCTCGCCCGGATCGACTCGGCTCGGGCGGCGGGACTCGACGTGACGGCCGACCAGTACCCCTATATCGCCGGGGCGACGTCGCTCGATGCCACGATTCCGACGTGGGCCGAAAGCGGCGGGTGGGACTCGCTGCTGGCGCGGCTGCGCGATCCCGAGACGCGCGCCCGCATTCACGCCGAGATGCTTCACCCCACGGACGGCACCGAGGGGTTCTACAACGAGGCCGGCGGCGGCGCAGGCATCCTGATCACCGGTGTGTTCCAGGATTCGCTGCGCTACCTGCAGGGCAAGCGGATCGGCGAAATCGCGGCTGCCCGCCACCGGGAGCCCATCGAGACCATCTTCGACATCGTGCAGGCGGAGAACGGCCATCGCACCGATGCCGTCTACTTCCTGATGAGCGAGCCGGATGTGCAGGCGGCATTGAAGACCTGGTGGGTCGCCGTGAACACCGACTTCCCCGGCGTGGCACCGGACGGGCCGCTGGGAACGCAGTCCGCCCACCCGCGCGCCTACGGCACGTTCGCGCGCATCCTGGGCCGCTACGCGCGCGACCTGAAGCTCTTCCCGATCGAGTTCGCGGTGCACAAGATGACCGCGTTAGCCGCTCAGCGCGTCGGGTTGTGGGACCGGGGCCTGCTGCGCGCCGGCATGGCGGCCGACATCACGGTGTTCGATCCCGCCACCGTCGCCGACCGGGCGACGTTCGAGCAGCCGCATCAGCCGTCGGTAGGGTTTGCGTACGTGTTCGTGAACGGACAGAGAGTCCTGGACCAGGGGAAGCTCACGGCGGCGCGCCCGGGTCGCGGCCTGCGCGGGCCGGGATACGTGCCGCCGCAGCAGCGCGGCAGGAAGTGACGCTCGGGCGGCTGGTGCTGGCGTGGATCCCCGTGGCCGTGTGGTTCACGCTCACCATGTTCGCGATCCCGCTGCTCGGCGCGGCGCTCTCGAAGCCCGCGGACCAGTCCGCGGTGTTCGTGGCCGGGCCGATCCCCGCCGTGAAAGCTCTCCTGAAGTGGCGTCTCGTGGAGGCGGGATTGCTCACGCTGTTCGCCTCGCTGTGGTTCGACTCCCTTGGGAGCGGTGGCTGGTGGCTGTTGTTCCTGCTCGTGGGAGCGCTGGCGACGATCCCCACGTGGTTGCCGCCTCACCACGAGCACCTCCCCCGCCGAGCCCGCGTCGCGGGAGCCTGCGCCGATGTCGCGCGCTACATCGTCGCCGGCGCCATTCTCGCCTGGAGACTGGGATAGAGTATCTTCGGTAGACCCATGTCTACCGAACCCATGACCGCTATCCGCCTGACGCGCTACTCGCACGGCGCAGGCTGAGCCTGCAAGCTCGGGTCATCCGAGTTGACGCAGGTCTTGCGTCACGTGCCGGTCGCGACGGATCCCCGGATCCTGGTCGACGCCTCGAGCCGCGACGACGCGGCCGTCTTCCGGCTGGCGCCGGACCGCGCGATCGTGGCGACGGTGGACTTCTTCACGCCCATCGTGGACGATGCGTACGACTTCGGGCGCATCGCCGCGACCAACGCCTTCTCGGACATCTACGCGATGGGCGCGACGCCGCTCTTCGCCCTTAATCTGGTGGGGTGGCCGCGCGAGGGGCTCCCGTTCGAGCTCTTGGGCGAGGTACTGCGCGGTGGGGTGGACGTGACGCGCGCGGCTGGCGCGTTCCTGCTGGGCGGGCACTCCGTGGACGATCCCGAGCCCAAGTACGGGATGGCGGTCATCGGTGAAGTGCACCCGGACCGCATCGTGACCAACGCGGGCGCGCGGGCGGGCGATGCCCTGGTGCTCACCAAGCCGATTGGCACGGGCGTGCTGACCACTGCACTGAAGCGCGACCTGCTGACGGAGGCCGATGTGGCGCCCGCCGTCACGGCAATGACCACGCTCAACGCCGGCGCGGCGCGCGCCATGCTCGGCGTGGGCGTCCACGCCGCGACCGACATCACCGGATTCGGCCTGCTGGGCCACCTGCGAACGTTGCTCGAAGCGAGCGGCGCGGCGGCGGAACTGCGCGCGGCGGCTGTGCCGCTCCTGCCGCGCGCGCGCGAGGCCGCCGAGCATGGGGCGGTCCCCGGCGGCACCGAGCGAAACGTCGCCAGCGTCGCCGACGCGGTCCGCTTCGCGGCCGGCGTCGACCAGACGGCGCGCCTGCTCCTCGCCGACGCCCAGACCTCGGGCGGGCTCCTGATCGCCGTCGCGGCGGAGCGGGCGGATGCGCTCGTGGCAGCGCTGGGCCGGGAAGCGACGCCCGCGGCGGCCGTGATCGGCCGGGTGGTGACCGGGACGCCCGGCGCGATCGCCGTGGCGTGACCGAGCCATGAAGAGCGCGATTCGCGAGTTCCGGAGCCTCACTCCCGACGCGCTCGATGCGCTGGAGCGGGCCGTGCGGGAGCGGCGCCGGGTGGCGCTGCGGCGCCGCGGGACGGAGTATGTGGTCGTCGCCGAGGGGCTGAATACGCTGGAGCGCGACGAGGCGCTGGAAGGGAGGCTACCCATGACGGGTGAAGTGCTGGCATTCCCGCTGCGCGAGCTCGAGTCGTTCGCGGTGCTGCCGTAGCCGTGTTCACGCGTCTGCTGGTGGGACTCGACGGCAGCCCGCGGGCCGATGCCGCGTTCGAGCAGGCGGTAGTGCTCGGGAAGCGCTTCGGAAGCACGATCATCGTGGCCCACGTACGCGAGCCCCACGGACACGCGACGGACGGCCCTGCGATGCTCGACCGGGCGCGCGAGCGGGTGCTGGCGGCGGGCCTGCAGGTGGAAGCCACCGAGCTGACCGGCGACGCGGACGTGGAGCTCGCGGAGCTCGCCAAGGCCGCGGACGCGGTGCTGGTGGGGCGCCGCGGGATGACGACCAAGGGCGGCGCGCTCGGCCCCACCGTGATCTCGCTCATCCGCATCGCCGAGCGCTGCGTGATCGTGTGCGGCGGCCTGCCCTCGCCGCTGCTGTCCATCGCGGTCGCTTTCGACGGTCACGACACCAGTCGCCGGGCCCTCGAGGTGGCGGTGCAGTTCGCGAGTGTCGCCGGAAGCACGGTTCACCTCATCCATGCGAGCGACGATCACGAGGCGGGGCTCAAGGTCGTCGGCGTGGCGGAAGCGACGCTGTCGATGCAGCGGGTGGCGTTCGTCACGCACGTGGAAGCGGGAACGCCGGGAGAGGTCGTGGCCCGGGTCATCAAGCGGATCCGCTGTGATGCGTTGTTCGCCGGGGCGCACATGAGTCACGTCGACGGGCAGCCCAAGGTCTTGGTGGTATCCCACGCGGAGGAGATCCTGCGACACACCGACATTCCGGTGGTCATCCAGCCCTGACATGGCTGGCGCGCCCAAGGGGGAGCCTCGCGTCCTGGTGCACGCCGATGAGAGCTGCCTGGGCAACGACAGCTCCAAACCGAGCCCCGGTGGGAACGCCGCGCTGATCGAGGCACCTGCGGGCGACAGCGTGGCGCGGTGGGATTTCTACGAATCCTCCCCGCAAACGACCAACAACAAGATGGCCCTGGCGGGGGCGATCGCTACCTTGGAATGGATCCGCCGCCAGTGGAAGCACGCCCGCGTCGTGTACGTTTCCGACTCGCAGTACCTGGTCAAAGGGATGAGGGAGTGGGTGACGGGGTGGGAAGCACGCGGCTGGAAGCGTAAGGGCGGCGTGCTCGAGAATCAGGAGCTCTGGCAGAAACTGGTCCAGGCCGCGGCGGCGCACCAGGTCGAGTGGCGGTGGATCGAGGGCCATGCGGGGCACGCAAAGAACGAATACGCCGACGCGCTCGCCACAGGCGCCGCGGAGCGTCAGGAACGCTCCAACGGACTCGTGCCGTCGGGGTTCGACAGCTGGCTCGACCAGGAGCGCGCGCGGCGACGCTACACCGACTACGATCCCGATCGGGAGCTGCATGAGCGTTTTTAAGGACGGAGTGCCGGGGAACACGCACTTCCTCAATGTGCTGCCCGACGGCGCCGCCACGCCGCCCGCCGACCGCATCCCGCTGTACGAGGTGTACATGCGCATGGCCGAGGAGCTGGCCAAGCGCTCCACCTGCGCGCGGTTGCAGGTGGGGACCGTCGTGACGGACCAGGTGCTCGAGAACGTGCTCGCGATCGGCTACAACGGCAACGCGCGCGGCTTGCCCAACAGGTGCGATTCGGCAGTACCGGGGAGTTGCGGGTGCATTCACTCGGAGATGAACGCGCTCGTGAAGGCCCCGGGCAGCGTGCGCGACAAGGTGCTGTTCGTGAGCGCCTCCCCCTGCGTGATGTGCGCGAAGTTGATCATCAACTCGGGCGTGACGCACGCCTTCTACCGGAAGGCCTACCGGGACCCCTCGGGCATCGAGGTGCTGCAACAAGGAGGCGTCGTCCCGGTACTGTACGACAAGTGGGTTCGCGACTGGCGATAAAGGAGGATCCATGATGAAGCGTGTCTCGTTGGTCTTGCTCGCGTTCGCGGCCGTCGCGCCGCTGCAGGCGCAGTCGCTCTTGTACCGCCCCCCAAACCTCGGCGGGACCTGGGTGCCCGACGGCGGCGTCGTGCAGTTCAACTTCGTGCATCGCTTCTACGTGACCCCGGGGCCCTCACATTCGGTGATCAACTTTCCGAACTTCACCTTGGCGGCCGGTTTCGGGCATCAAGCGGCATTCGGCGCTCACTTCGCGACCAGGTCGATCGTCGGCTTGGGCAACGGCGCGCTGTCCACCAATGAGACCGAGGTGTACGGCCGCTGGCGCGTACACGGCGTCGAGGGCCAGCCCGGCTTCGCGGTCGCGGTCACTCCGGCTTACAACCTCCTCGCCAAGAGTGTGGACGGCGAGGTCGGGGTCGATTGGACGCAAGGCCCATTTACGCTACACGGAGCCGCTCGTGCCGTGTCGCGCCGCCTTGGGCAGTCGGGAGACGGGGCGGCGGCGTTTGCCGGCGGGCTCAATGCACGCCTGAATCCGTACGTCGGGGTCAGCGCGGACGTGGGCTCGTTCGTGAGCCCCACCGTGCGCGCGGCTTGGAGCGCCGCGATCAACGTCTTGATTCCGGGGTCCCCGCACACGTTTTCGTTTCATGCGAGCAACGCTACCAGCGCCTCGATCCAGGGCGGGTCTCAGGGGATCGCGTCTCCAAAGAACATCCTGTACGGCTTCGAGTTCACGATCCCGCTGCACCTGAAGCGCTTCAGTCCCTGGTTCCACGGCTCCCCCAAACCCGTGGCGCTCGGCGCATCCGGCGCTGCGGTCGGGGCTGAGGTCGACATGGCCGCCGTGAAGTTCGCGGGCGAGACCGTCACCATCTCCGCCGGTCAGGCGGTGCGCTGGACCAACCGCGACCCGCTGGAGCACACCGTCACGTTCGAGGGCGCCGAGCCGGGATCGCCGCCGATCCCGCCGAATGGCTCCTACGTCCACCGTTTCGACAAACCGGGCACGTACCCGTACCACTGCACGCCGCATCCGTTCATGAAGGGCGTGGTCGTGGTGAAATGACGGACGATCTGGATCGGTTGTTCGAGCGACTGGTGAGCGTCCTGGCCGACGACGCCCCCGGGCGACTGGCCGTGCCGTTCCCCGCCGCGGAAGTGTACGAGCGGCTCGTGCCCTACCGCTCGAACCGATCGATCCTCAAGGTGGCGACCCATCAAGACTACGAGATGGCGGTGCTGCGACTGCTGGCGGGCGAGCGGGGTTATGTGTCGCTCGAGCCGGGCGAGGTGCAGGAAGCGCTGCAGCGTGAAGCGGGTGAGTCGAATCCCGACACGGCCTTGTTCCGCCAGTTCCCCGACGCGATCCTGATCCTCAACCGGCTCGCCGCCGAGCGGTTCCTGCGGGGCGACCGGGCGTACGCGCCACCACCGCCGCCGCCCTTGGCGCCGCCGCCCGAATCGGTCGAAGCGGCCGATGGCGAGGAAGATCGCAACGAAAAGCCGCCGCTCGCCGGTGCGGCGTTCGAGCTCGCCGAGCAGAGCGAGACGCCCCGCCAATGCCCCTACTGTGGCGAGACGCTCCCCGGCAGCCGCAAGGTGAACTTCTGTCCCCAGTGCGGGCAGCCCCCTTCTGGAGAGTTGCGCTGCCCGGCGTGCGGGGTCGAGATGGACGTGGGGTGGCGCTACTGCGTCAGCTGCGGACGTGCGACGGGCTTTGAGTGAGACACGACCATCGCATCGCGGTGATCCCGGGCGACGGCATCGGCCCCGAGGTGATCGCGGCGGCCCTCGGGCCGATCGAGAAGGCCGCCGCCAAGCACGGCTTCAGCCTCGATCTCGAGCGCCTCCCCTACGGCGCCGATCACTACCTCGCGACACGGGAGACGCTCCCGGAGGCGGCGTTCCGCCACCTGCGCGACGACGTGGACGCGATCTTCCTCGGGGCGATCGGCGACCCCAGAGTCCCCGGCAATGAGCACGCCCGCGACATCCTGCTCGGCCTCCGCTTCAAGCTCGACCTGTACGTCAATTTCCGCCCGGTGCGGCTGCTCCACTCCGATCTCACACCGCTGCGCGGCAACGAGCGTCGCATCGATTTCGTCATTTTCCGCGAAAACACAGAGGGCGTCTACCTCGGCCGCGGCCGCATCGCTGGAAACGACTACGTGGCGGAGGAAGTCAATACCGCGGCGGGGGTGGAGCGGATCATCCGGGCGGCGTTCGAGTGGGCGAAAGCGCACGGACGAACCCGTGTCACCATGAGCGACAAGGCCAACGCCGTACCGGCGCACCGGATCTGGCAGGAGACGTTCAAGCGGGTGAGCGCCGAGTTTTCGGGAATCGAGGCGGAGCACCGCTATGTGGACGCCCTGGCGATGGAACTGGTGCGCGAGCCGGAGCGGTTCCAAGTCATCGTCACGAACAATCTCTACGGGGACATTCTGTCGGACTTGGGCGCCGGGCTCGTCGGCGGGCTCGGCCTCGCGGCGAGCGCCAACCTCCACCCGGGTCGGGCCGGCTTGTTCGAGCCGGTGCACGGCTCGGCGCCGCCGCTCGCTGGCAAGGGGATCGCGAACCCAATGGCCGCGGTGCTTACGGGCGCGTTGATGTTCGAACAGCTGGCGCATCCCGAGGCGGCCCGCGACTTGGAACGCGCGGTCCAGGCGACGCTCGCCGCGGGCGTGCGGACCCCCGACATCGGGGGGAAGGCCGGAACCCGCGACGTCGCCGCGGCCATCGCCGCGCAGATCTGAAGGGGCGGGACCCGCGCCCTACCGCCCTCCCCCCAACCCCCCGATATTCCCCTCGTCTCACGTGGAGCTTCCCCCCAATGAAGACCCAGGGTTCCAATACTGATGTAGTGTTCCTCTCGGGCGTCCGCACCGGCTTCGGCACCTTCGGGGGCACGCTGAAAGACCTTTCGGCCATCGAGCTGGGCGCCGTCGCCGCGAAGCACGCGCTCGAGCGCTCGGGCGTCCCACCAGCCGAGGTGGGCCACAGCATCTTCGGCAACGCCCTCCAGACCTCCGCCGACGCGATCTACTGTGCCCGTCACATCGGGCTCAAGGCGGGACTCCCGATCGAGGTCCCGGCCGTCACGGTGAACCGGTTGTGTGGGTCGGGGTTCGAGGCGATCACCCAGGGCGCTCAGCTCATTCTTCTGAATGAAGCGCAGGCGGTGGTCGCCGGCGGCACCGAGTCCATGAGCCAGGCGCCGCACGTGGTGCGCGGCGCGCGCTGGGGCCTGCGGCTCGGGCCGTCGGCTCCGCTCGAGGACCTCCTGTGGGAAGCACTCAAGGACCCGCAGTGCGGCCTCTCCATGGCCGAGACCGCCGAGGGACTCGCCGACAAGTACAAGCTGACCCGTAAGGAAGTGGACGAGGTGGCGCTCGCGTCACAGCAACGCGCCAAGCAGGCCTGGGACGCGTGCGTGTTCCAGGACGAGGTGGTGCCGGTGCCGGTGAAGGGAAAGAAAGGGGAGCCGACCGAATATCGCGCCGACGAGCACATGCGCCCCAACACCACACTCGAGGTGCTGCTCTCCCTCAAGCCGTACTTCCGGAAGGACGGGCTCGTCACTGCGGGCAACGCTTCCGGGATCGTGGACGGCGCCGCCGCCGCCGTGATTGCGAGCGCGGACTATGCCAAGGCGCACGGTCTAAAGCCGCTCGGCCGGCTCGTGTCCTGGGCGGTTGTGGGGGTCGAGCCCAAGTACATGGGGATCGGCCCGGCGCCGGCGGCGCGTAAGGCGCTGCAAAAAGCCGGGATGAAGCTCGAGCAAATGGATCTGGTAGAGGTGAACGAGGCATTCGCACCGCAGTATCTCGCAGTCGAGCGGGAGCTGGGGCTCGACCGCGCCAAGACCAACGTGCACGGCGGCGCGATCGCCATTGGCCACCCGCTCGCCGCGACCGGGACCCGCGTCACGATCCATCTGCTCCACGCTCTGCGCCGCGCCAAGCAGCGCTTCGGGCTCGGATCCGCCTGCATCGGCGGCGGCCAGGGCGCGGCGGTGATCGTGGAAGTCTTCCCGGCCTGACGAGGAGTCGCGATGGACATCGTAGTGACCGTCGTTCTCGGCACGCTGGCGCTGTATCTGTTCGGCGGCCTCAAGGTGCTGCGGGAATACGAGCGAGCGGTGTACTTCTTCCTGGGCCGATCGTGGGGCGCGAAGGGGCCCGGGCTGATCTACGTGCCGCCGCTCTTCGCCAAGACGCAGACCGTTTCCCTCCGAGTGGTGGCGCTGGACATTCCGCCCCAGGATGTCATCACCCGCGACAACATCTCGATCAAGGTGAACGCCGTGCTCTACATGCGCGTGCGAGAGCCGGTGAAAGCGGTGATCGGCGTGGAGAACTACATCTACGCGACCAGCCAGCTCGCGCAGACCACCCTGCGCTCCGTGCTGGGCGAGACCGAGCTCGACGAGCTGTTGATGAACCGCGAGAAGATCAACAACATCCTGAAGAACATCATCGACAAGCGCGCCGAGGACTGGGGGATCGAAGTCTCCGCGGTGGAAGTAAAGGATGTGGACCTGCCGCCGGAGATGAAGCGCGCGATTGCGCGGCAGGCGGAGGCGGAGCGCGAGCGCCGGGCCAAGGTCATCAACGCGGAGGGCGAGCTGCAGGCTTCGGAGAAGCTCGCCCAGGCCGCGCACATCATCGGCTCGGAGCCCGCCGCCATCCAGCTGCGCTACCTGCAGACGGTGACGGAGATCTCCTCCGAGAACAACTCGACCACCTTCTTCCCGATCCCAATCGACCTGCTCAAGGGATTCCTCGAGGCGGTGGCCCGGAAGCCGGCGACGCCCGCGCTCCCCGAACGGACTTCTGGTGACACCGTACCGGCTGAGATCAAGAAGGCGAAGGCCAAGGCGTAACCATGGCGAGCGAGCTGATCCGCCGGGAGGCGCTCGAGCGCATCATCCAGCGCGCGGCGGAGCTTCAGGCCGGCGAGCAGGACATCGGCGAGGGGCTCACCGAGCCCGAAGTGCTCGCGCTGGGCCAGGACGTCGGGATTCCGTCGCGCTACCTGCGCCAGGCCCTGCTCGAGGAGCGGACGCGTCCTCAGGTCGAGGCGCGCGGCGGCCTGCTGGCGTGGCTGGTGGGCCCCGGACGGCTCTCCGCCCAGCGCGTCGTCGCGGGCGAGCCCGCCGCGGTCGATCGCGCGCTCGGCGCCTGGATGCAGCAGGAGGAGCTGCTCCAGGTGAAGCGACGCTACCCCGACCGCACCACCTGGGAGCCGAAGGTCGGCGCCTTCGCGTCGATTCAACGGGCGCTCGGGTCGGGGGGCCGCCGCTACGCCCTCACGCGGGCGGCCGAGATCGCCGGCCAGGTGACGCCGCTCGAGAGTGGCTTCTGCCACGTCCAGCTGGTCGCGGACCTGCGTAATGGCCGCCGGCAGCGGCTCGGCGGCGCGGGGACGGTCCTGGGCTTGGGGACCGCTGCGACCGGCGCCCTATGGGCCATGGGGCTGCTCGCGCCCTTCCCGTTCCTGCCGCTCCTGATCCTCGGTCCAGCCGCCGCCGCGATTCTTCGCAGCCACCGGGCGCAGCACGAGCACGTCCAGATCGGGCTGGAGCAGGTGCTGGACCGGCTCGAGCGCGGCGAGATCAAGGCCGAGCATGCGCTGCCCGGGCAGAAGGTGAGCCCGCTCGTCCGCATCGCCGACGAGATTCGCAAGACGTTCGAAATCACCTGAGCGAGACATGACCGACATCAAACGGGTTGGGGTGCTGGGCGCGGGGCTCATGGGAAGCGGCATCGCCCAGGTCGCTGCCGCGGCAGGGTACGACACCACGGTGCGCGATGTGTCCCAGCAGGTCTGGGACAAGGCGCGCGCCGGAATCGAGAAATCGCTCGCCAAGTTCGTGGAGAAGGGAAAGCTTCCGGCTGCGGACCGTGACGCCATCCTCAAGCGCTTGCGATTCACGACCACGACAGCCGACCTGAAAGCGTGCGACATCGTGGTCGAGGCCGTAACGGAGGATCTGGACCTCAAGAATGCGCTCTGGAAGGAGCTCGACGCCCTGTGCGGGCCCGCCACCATCTTCGCCTCGAACACCTCGAGCCTCACGATCGCGGCGATGGCGGCGGCCACCAAGCGAGGGGACCGTTTCGTGGGATTGCATTTCTTCAACCCGGTGCCCCTGATGCCCCTCGTCGAGGTCGTGCGCACCGTGACCACCTCGGACGAGACGCTGCGGCGCGCCTTCGCGTTCGCCCAGTCGCTCGGCAAGGAGCCCGTGCTCGCGAAGGACAACTCCGGCTTCATCGTCAATCTGCTGCTGGTCCCGTATCTGCTCGACGCCATTCGAGCGGTCGAGCGTGGCGTGGGGAGCGTCCCGGACATCGACAAAGCGATGCAGCTCGGCTGCGGCTATCCCATGGGGCCGCTCACCCTGCTCGACTTCGTCGGGCTGGATACCACCTACAAGATCGCCGAGATCATGTTTACCGAGTACCGCGAGCAGCGCTACGCCCCTCCGCCGCTCCTCAAGCGCATGGTGCTGGCGGGGATGAACGGCCGGAAGAGCGGCAAGGGTTTCTACGACTATTCCGTCGATCCGCCCAGGGTGCTCGCCCTCGGTGTCTGACGAGCGCTGCTGCCACCCTCACCCCAAGGATCCGCATGCTCGGCTACGACTGGCCCCGCTTTCACGCGGCGGTGAACGACCTCCCCGCGGCGCTGCTGCTCGTCACGGTGCTGTTCGACATCGGCGCTTGGATCACGAAGCGTGAATCGCTTAGGGCGGCAGCCTTGTGGACCCTGTGGGCCGGAGTGATCGGTGGGTGGGTGGCGGTGCTCGCCGGCCTCCAGGCCGAAAAAGCCATCGAGCACGGCGAGGCGATTCACGAGCTCATGAAGCTGCACCAGCGCCAGGGACTCGTCACGATGGGGCTTTTCACCGTCGTGCTCCTGTGGAAGCTGTACCGCCGGTCCGGCGTGCTCCGCGTCGAGGAGCTGGTGCTGCGTGGGCTCAGTGTGTTGGGTGTGATCGGTCTCCTGTACACGGGTGCCGCAGGCGGTAAGCTCGCCTTCGAGCACGCCGCCGGCGTTCCCACGTCGGTCCTGCAGGCAGAGCTCGAGAACCGGGAGGCAGGGCATCATCACGAGGCCGGCGAGGCCGAGGAGCACGAGCACGCGGACTCGGCGAAAGCCCCAGCAGACTCGTCGAAGGCTCCAGGGCACACGCACGCGCCTGGCACGCCGCCGCATAAGCACTAACCAATGCGGAATGCGGAATGCGGAGTGCGGAATGGCAGGGTGAGCGAGTTGGCGCGCGACCTCTCACTGCTACTCCGCATTCCACACTCCGCATTCCGCATTTGTCTGCTTCTCGCCGCCTGCACCCCCATCACCACCCGCCCCGATTTCCGGCCCGACCCGCGTGCGCTCGTCGTCACCCTCGATGCGCGTCCGGAGCGTGTCACCGCCGCACTCGACAGCCTGGTGGCGGCCGAGAGCCTGGAGGTCGCGCGCGCCAACGTGCGGGACGGCTACGTCGAGAGCGCGTGGTACGACACGCAGGCCCGTCGCGCCCGGCATCACGAGCGGGAGATCAAGAACCTGGCGGCTACGGTGAAGATCCGGTTTTGGGCCGACCCGTGGGTGCCGGGCCAGACGCGGCTCACCGTCGAACCGGTGTACCGGCCCCGCTACGACCCGTCACGCCCCGAGCGCGACCTGGAGGTGATCGCCTCGCCGGACCACGAGGGCTACAAGATCGCGCAACGATTCGTGGATAAGCTGAAGGAAAGATTCGGGGTACCGAAGGCCGCGCGGTGACGGCGGCGCCCTACGCCCCCACCAGGCCCTTCACCCACTGCTCCATCACGTCGAGATCGAGCATCGCGTCGCGGCAGGGCCCGTTCGGGAGGCGCATCGTGAGCCCGAGCACCGGCAGCCGGCCGGCCACGTCGCGCAGCCCGGTCATCATGTCCCGCTCGCACGCCACGGCGACCACCGCGCGGGGCCGGCGCTCGCGGATGACCCGCCGCGCGAGCTGTCCCCGGGTCGCGACGAACACGGGCACTTCATAGCGCCCGGCGATCGCCAGCACGCCGTCGAGCGCTTGCTTCGAGAGACAGCGGGGGATGAGGACGAGCAGCTCGCCCTTGCCCACGATCCGCCGGCGGCGCTCCGCGAGGGAGTTGTACACGTCTATGGCCGCGTGCTCCACCCGATCCCGCTTGCCGAACGCCCGGGAAACGTAGGAGGTGAGGCTCATCAGCCGGAGATAGGGGCCCCGCTCGAGCCAGCCCTCGGGGAGGGGAAGCACGCCCCCATAGAAGGAAAGGAGCAGGGTCCCGAACCACACCCACGTCGCCGCGGCCGCAGCGCCCAGGGTAAGCCACAGGGTGCGGGGCAGCATCGACCAGACGGTCCCGAGTCGCGGGCTCAGCACGAAGATGAATGCCGCCCCCAGCGCCATGCCGATACCGATCGTGATGGCGGCGAAGCGGAAGAAGAGTCCCGGCGGCGCCGAGAAGTCCCCGTTCCCGGGGAGTGGCCGCCCGTCCCACTCGTCCCACTCGTGACCGAGCCTGCGATCGGTCTCGATGTGGATGAGCTGGGCGCGGGGCGCATCAGCGGCCATATGGGCGTCAAGCATCACCCGCACCCCCCGTGGTGTCAAGCGCGAATGGTGCGTGGTGAGTGGTGGGTGGTATGTTCCCGTCACTAACCACTCACCACTCACCCGTTTTGAGCCCGAACCCGAACCTGCTCACCGACTTTCGGATCCGCGCCGCATACTCGGAAGGCGCGGGGGTTCATCGGATCGTCCCCGCCGCGGTCGCCGTGCCGCGGGGGGTGGAGCAGCTGCAGCAGCTCGTCAGGTGGGCGGGGGCGACGGGTACCGCGCTCGTGCCGCGTGGTGCAGGGAGCGGGATGGCGGGCGGGAGCGTGGGACCCGGCGTGCTCGTGGACCTGAGTCAGGGGTTCCACTGGACCGCACCCGACTGGCCCCGCCGGAGGCTGTGGGCCGGCGCATCGGTCACGTGGGCCGACCTGACCGCGGCGGCGCGGCCCTTCGGCCTGCGGCTCCCCCCCGACCCCTCGTCCGGCGCGTTCGCGACGTCGGGGGGCATGGCGGCGACCAACGCCGCGGGGCCGCGCTCCGTACGGTGCGGCAGCGTGCGGAGCTGGGTGGAAGCGATTGAAATCATCGGAGCGGACGGCGAGGCGCGGCGCGTCACACGGGGAGCAGGCAGCGGGGAGCGGTTCCATCTATCCGCCGACCAGTGCCGCTTGATTGCGGCTCGCTTTCCCAGGACGCGGAAGAATGCCGCTGGCTATGCGCTCGACCGCTTTGCAGAATCGGGGGATGAGCTCGATCTCCTGATCGGGTCCGAGGGGACGCTCGCGTTCATCACGGCGGTCGAGTGGCGGCTGGAGCCCATTCCCGCCGATGTGGCGGGCGCGGCGCTGGGGTTCGGCAACCTGCACCAGCTCGCCGAAGCGGTCCCCTATCTCGTGGCCCTGAACCCGTCGGCGGTCGAGCTGTTGGACCGGACGCTGCTCGACGTGGTGCGCGATGCGGGCGCCCCCGCCCCCGCCCCGCACGGCTTGCCCGAGGGGCTCGAGGGGCTTCTGCTGATCGAGTTCGAGCGTGAGACTCAGGCGGCGGCGCGGGGAGTAGTCGGGGACGCGGTGCGCGGCCTGCGCGCCAGCACCGCGCACGTCGCGACCGCGGTCGACCGGGCCAGTCTCGACGCGCTGTGGGCGGTGCGCCGCCTGGCGAGCCCCGCCTTGGCCCGCCTCCCGGAGAACCGGCGCTCCCTCCAGGTGATCGAGGATGGGTGCGTGCCGCTCGAGCGGCTCGCCGACTATATCGCGGGGATCCGTGCGGCGGCGCGGGAGCGGCGCGTTCCGGTGGCGATCTTCGGACACGCGGGCGACGGCCACGTGCACGTGAACGCGCTCCCCGACCTGAGCGTCTCCGGCTGGCGGGATGCGCTGGCGGCGCTGTACGCCGACGCGGCCGAGCTGTTGGTCCGACTGGGCGGGACGCCGAGCGGCGAGCACGGAGCAGGCCGGCTGCGGGCCGGGCTGTTGGAGCGGCTCTACGGTCCGGAAGTGACGGCATTGTTCCGCGACTTGAAGCACGCGTACGACCCGCGCGGCACGCTCAACCCGGGTGTTATAATCCCCACGGCGACTTGGGCGCCCCTCGCCGATCTCAAGGTCGGGCCTGAGGCGACGCCGATTCCCGATGACATTGCCGCCCGGCTGCGAGACGTGGAGCGGACCGCCGGCTGGGCGATCCCGAAGCTCGAGCTGGCAACCCCGAGTCCCTAACCCTTAGGCCCTCGCCGCCATGGAAGTCTTCCGCGCCCCTCGCGTCACGCTGATCGCCCGGCCTGAGTTCCTCGAGCCCGAGCACCTCCGGGTGCAATGGCAGGGCGACGCCTCCGCAGGGGAGCGCCTGGCCGAATTCGCCGGCCGGATCTGCTACATGAGCCAGCACAACCCGGCCAACCGCTCGACGGCCGAGTACCTCGAGAACATCAAGAAGCAGGGCCACGGCTCGGTGCTGGAGCACGCCGTGTACGTGCTCTTGATCGAGGGAATCTCGCGCTCCTGCTCGCACGAGCTGGTGCGACACCGCGCCGGCTTCGGCTACTCCCAGCTGTCGCAGCGCTACGTGGACGAGTCGCACGCCGCGTTCGTGCTGCCACCCGCGATGCTGGGCGACCCGGCGCTCGAAGCGGAGTGGGAACGCGAGGTGACGGACGCCCAGGCGGCGTACGTGCGCGCGGTCGAGGCGCTGATGCAACGCTATGCGTGGATCGCGGACAAGGTGCACCGGCGGAAGGTGGCGCGGGAGGCGGCGCGCAGCGTCCTCCCCAACGCCACCGAGGTGAAGATCGTCGTGTCGGGCAACGCCCGCGCGTGGCGCACGATGCTCGAGCTGCGCACCGGCGAGGGCGCGGAGCTCGAGATCCGGCGGATGGCGGTCGCGTGTCTGCGCGTGCTGCAGCGCGAGGCGCCCGCGTTGTTCGCCGACTTCGAGATTTATCTCGCCGACGACAAACACGACGCCGCGCGCGTCGCGTACCACAAAGTTTGACGCGCGTCGACTCGGAAAAAAATTCCGATTTGCCTATTGCGCATCGCTCCGGTCTTTCTTATTGTCTACTCGACAACGCGTTTTGATTCACAGACCGCACGAGCGGCCTTTTTTGTAGGAGGTCACCCGAGACCACATGCGAATCGGTCTCGCATACAACGAAAAACCCGCCGACAGCACCGGCGACTCCTTCGCCGAGTGGGACGACCCATCCACCATCGCCGCGGTGGAACAGGCTCTCGGTCCCCTCGGCAGCGTCATCAGACTCGAAGCCGATCAATTCTTTCCACAGAACGTCGTCCTCGCGCGCCCCGATCTCGTCTTCAACATGGCCGAAGGGCTTCACGGCCAGAGCCGCGAAGCGCTCGTTCCCGCGATCTGCGAATACCTGAACATCCCGTACACGGGCTCCGACCCGCTCACGCTGGCGCTGTCGCTGCACAAAGGTCGGACCAAAGAGACGCTCGCATACCGCGGTGTCCCCACGGCGCCGTTCACCTGCATCGAGGCGGCGGGACAAATCGAGCGCATGGCGCTGACCTACCCCGTGTTCGTCAAGCCGGTCGCCGAGGGGTCGGGGAAGGGCGTGTTCGCCAGCAACCTGTGCGCGAACGTCGCGGCGCTGCGTGAGCGCGCGCAGTTCCTGCTGGAGCGTTATGCCGAGCCCGTGCTGGTCGAGACCTACCTTCCGGGTCCTGAGTTCACCGTCGCCATCCTGGGGAACGGTGCGGACGCTTACTGCCTGCCTGTGATCGGGTTCGATTTCTCGGCCTTGCCCGAGGGCGCGCCGCCGGTGTACGGCTACGAAGCGAAGTGGGTGTGGGACCGGCCTGAAGCCCCGCTCGCACTCTTCGAATGCCCGGCACGCGTGCCGCAGGGGCTGTACCGCGAAATCGAGCGCACCGCGCTCGATGCCTACCACGCACTCGGCTGCCGCGACTGGTGTCGCGTGGACCTTCGCGTGGACCGGTTCGGCGTGCCGAACGTGCTCGAGCTGAACCCGTTGCCGGGCATCATCCCCGATCCGGCCATGAATTCCTGCTTGCCCAAGGCGGCGCGCGCCGCCGGGTTCGGTTACGACGAGCTGATCCAGGAAGTGGTCCGCATCGCCTGGCGCCGGCTGACGGGACGGGACGTGCTCACGGACGGACGGGGGCGCCCAGTGGTAGGGGCGCAGCATGCTGCGCCCCTACACGCGGCGGCGGCGTCCGCATGAAGGTCGCCATCCTGTTCGACCCGGGGGCCGAAGACTGGACGCCGGAGGACATCCGGGGCGTGATGAGGGCCGTGGACGAGATCGGCGCGATCTTCGCCTCGATGGGCCACGAGATCCGCAAGGTGCCGGTTCGCCACGACATGCGCTGGTTCCAGGTAGCGCGCCGGGCGGACCTCGTGTTCAACCTGTGCGAAGGCGTCCACGGGAAGAGTGAATGGGAAGAGCACGTCGTGGGGACGCTCGAATTCGCAGGGATTCCCATCACCGGCGCGAGCCTCTGGACGCTCGCGGCGTGTCGCCGCAAGCCGATCGCGAACGCGTTGCTCCAGCAGGCCGGGCTGTCCATCCCCCGCTGGACGGTGGCGCAAGGCAAGATCGAGGACGACTTCCCCTTGCCCGCCATCGTCAAGCCGGCGACCGAGGACGCGAGCGCGGGGGTCGACCGCGGGTCCGTCGTGAGCGACCGACGGGCACTGCGCGCGCGCCTTGCGGCCATGACGGAGCAGTTCGACGACGTGCTCGTCCAGGAGTACATCGGCGGTCGCGAATTCAACGTCGGCTTCGTCGGCAACCGCGTGCTGCCGATCGCCGAGATCGACTTCAGCCGCATGCCGGAGGGCGCCTGGCCCATCCTGACGTACGCCGGCAAGTGGGAAATCGGCTCGGCGGACGACCTCGGCTCGATCCCCGTGTGCCCCGCCGCCATCCCGCAGAAGCTCGCCGATCGCCTCGTCCGGGTCGCCGAGCTCGCCTGGCGGACCATGCAGGGCAAGGGCTACGGCCGCGTCGATCTCCGCGTGGACGACCAGGGCCGGCCCTGGGTGCTCGAGGTCAACCCCAATCCCGACCTGAACGACGACGCCGGCCTCTCCCGCATGGCGAAGATCGCCGGCTGGGACTACGCGGAGCTGGTGCGCCGGATCGCCGAGGTCGCGCTCCGCGAGGCGCAGGGCGCCAAGGCGGCGCGTGAGCTGCTCGCTCCGTCCCGTCGGCCACGCGCAACGCGCACCGCTTGAGCGGCTCACGGCGGCCACCGGCCTGTTCCGGCCGGACGAGGTCGCCATCGCCGTGGAGCTGCTCGACGACGCCCTCGCGGGCGACGACGACTACCGTTTCCTTGGCGCATACGCGGATGATCGGCTCGTCGGCTATGCGTGCTGGGGGCCGACGCCGGGCACCGAGGGAACCTTCGATCTCTACTGGATCGTCGTGGATCCGGCCCGACAGCGCGAGGGAATCGGCACGCGCCTGCTGCGGGCGGTCGAGGACGCACTTACGACTGGCCACGGACGCCTGGTGGTGATCGAAACGTCGTCGCGCGCCGACTACGCACCCACGCGCGCCTTCTACGAGCGGCGCGGCTACACCCAGGCGGCCCGGCTGCCGGGCTACTACGCCCCCGGCGACGACCTGGTGATCTATCTCAAGGATCTGACGCATGGAGTCGTGGCAACAGCTACTGCGTAAGCAGAGCATCGCCTCGCTCGAAGCGCTCGTCGCCCGGTTCGGCGCCGAGCACTTTCCCGACCTCGACCGGCTGCGACAGGCGGCGGAGAATTTCGAGTTCCGGATCTCCCCCGCGATGGTGGACCTCATCAAGTCGCCGGGCGACCCCATCTGGCGGCAGTACGTGCCCGACCTGCAGGAGCTGGAGGTGCACGACGGCCTGGTGGACTCCCTGGCGGAAGACGCCAACTCGCCCGTACCGAACATCACCCACCGCTATCCCGACCGTGCCCTGTTCCTGGTGTCGCCGGTGTGCGCCGCGTATTGCCGCTTCTGCACCCGGCGGCGCAAGGTGGGGGATCCCGAAAAGATCCCCATGGCCGAGCTCGAGTCGGCGTTCCGCTACCTCGCGGAGCACGTCGAGATCCGCGACGTGATCATGTCCGGCGGAGACCCGCTGCTCCTCTCCGATCGGCGTATCGACGAGCTCTGCCAGCGCCTCAGGGCCATCCCGCACCTCGAGGTGCTCCGCATCGGCAGCCGCGTGCCGTGTCATCTCCCCGAGCGGATCACGCCGGAGCTGTGCGGCATCCTGCGGCGATACCACCCGCTCTACATCAACACGCACTTCAATCATCCCACTGAGCTCACGCCCGCGGCGGTAGCGGCGCTCGGCCGTCTCGCCGACGCCGGCATCCCGCTCGGCTGCCAGACGGTGCTCTTGAAGGGCGTGAACGACGATCCCGAGGTGATGAAGCAGCTGATGCAGAAGCTGCTCGCCGCACGGGTGCGGCCCTACTACATCTACATGTGCGACCAGGTGGCGGGCGCGGAGCACTTCCGCACGACCGTCGAGAAGGGCCTCGAGATCATCCGGGCCCTGCGTGGGTGGACCTCGGGACTCGCCGTGCCGCACTTCGTGATCGACGCCCCGGGGGGCGGCGGGAAGATCCCGCTCCTGCCCGAGTACGTGGAGTCGATCAGCGACGATGCGGTGGTGCTCAGGAATTACGCGGGCAAGCGCTACGTCTACCGGCAGCCGGGAGCCGCCGAGCCCCGGCCGCCGACCGAGTTCGAGCCGGTGCTGGTGGGGTAGCCGCCCGGCGCGACATTATTACGGGGTGGCTCCCGTCGCTTGTCTCGTGCCGCTGTTCGAGGGGCTCCGGAACATAGGTCCGCGCAGCTGGAAGTGACGCACATGGCTCCCGCTTTGTCCCTCGTGACACCCGCGTTGCTGTTGCTGTGTGGCCCAATCGCCCCCGTCAGCGCGCAACGACCGGATTCAGACGCGGCGCGCTACGAGCCTGTGTTCGACGAGCTGCGCAAGATGGAGCCACAGGGCGATCGCGTCGCGTCGATTCGGAATGTCACGCTGCGACGTGACGTCATCGAGTTTTACCTGGAGGATGGCCAGCTCTTCCTCGCGACGCCCGTCGCGGGCCGCACGATCGCTGCGATCTTCGTGGGGCATGGGTCCGTTTCCCTGGCACCCCCGATCGCTATCGAGCGCCGGGAGCTGCGGCGCGTGATCGGCGACTCCGTGGTGAACGCGCGGATCTCGACGGCCGCCTTCGTGTTTACGGACTCCACCCTGGTCGAACTCGAGCGACAGCTCTCATTCGGAGGTGGCGGCGTGGTGGCCCGGGCGTCGAGTGTCCTGCACGACGCGCTCGATCATTTGGTGGACGGCCGTCGCGTCGTGCAGCCCACGCTCATGACCGCCCTGCTGAACGCCGACACGGACGGGTTTTTCTACGCGCATGTCAAGCGCGAGCGCGGCGAAGATCTGATGTTCGTGGTCGATCCATTCGACGACGAGCAAGTGTCGGTGCTTCGCGGCGGTCGCGAGGGCGCCAAGTTCCAGGTCGTCTCCGCGTTCCGGCGCGTCGAGGACGTGCACGACACGACGACCGCGGAGCCGGCCCGGCGTGCCGCGCTCACGCTCAACGCCTATCGGATCGAGGTGACGATCGCGAACGGACTGGGGTTCTCCGCGACGGCCACGGCCAGGCTGACCGCCCGGCGCTCTGGCGTCCACTGGGCGCGCTTCGATCTGCTCGCGGAACTGGACGTGGACTCGATGCGGGAGGAAGCAGGCAGGGCGGTGCGTTTCTTCCGCCCCGGCAAGACGTCCGAGCTCTGGGTTCGGTTCGACCCGGCGCCCCGGGTGGGCGATACGCTGGCCTTGCGCGTCGCCTATCACGGCGACCTCATCGGTTTCACATCGATCACGCAGAACATCTCGCGGCAGTGGCCCGGCTGGATCAAGGGCCAGCTTCCGGCAGCGCCGGATCGCTGGCTGTACGTCAAGACCTCCTACAGCTGGTTCCCCCGCTTCGGCAACCAGGCGGCCGACGTGGACCTCACGTTCCGCACGCCCAAGCGCTACCGTCTGGCGAGCATCGGCCGTCTCGTGGATTCTCACCTGGACGGCAACGTCGTGACGTCGCACTGGATCGCGATGCGGCCGGCAGACCAGGTGTGCTTCAGCCTGGGCGACCTCGACGAATTCAAGATCAGCGACCCGCGCATACCACCTGTGACCGTGCACACGAACGGTGAGGCGCATCGCCAGCTCGACAAGTTCTTCCTCGCCTTGCGGGATCAGCTCGGCGCGTCCAGCGCCTTCCTGTCCAGGTTTCTCTCGCAGAAGTCCCCTGAGCAAGACGTGGGTGCCGATGTCGCGAACAGCCTGGCGTTCTTCACTCGCGTGTACGGACCTCCGCTGTTCGACCACTACTACGCCGCCGAGATCCCGTTCGACTATGGGCAGGCCTTCCCGGGCCTCATCTATCTGCCGGTGTGGACGTTCCAGGCCATGAGCGACAGCGGGTACGACGAGATTCTGCGCGCCCACGAAATGGCCCACCAGTGGTGGGGCATCGGGGTCGAGCCGGCCAGCTACCGTGATCGCTGGTTGGCGGAGGGGTTCGCGGAATTCTCAGGGCTGTGGTACATGCAGCTGGTGCTCGGGGACAATGAGAAGTTCTTCAAACACCTCAAGCATTGGCGCCGGGAGATCCGCGGGCGACGCAACGACGCACCCCCCATCGGCATCGGCTGGCGGGCCGAGCAGCTGAACGTGCGGGACTCGCGGCTCACGACCTATTACAAAGGGGCCTGGGTGCTCCACATGCTCCGGAACCTCATGCTCAACCTCCGCACGATGCAGGAGGACGCCTTCATCGCCACGATGCGGGATTTCTATGGTCAGTATCGCGGCCACCGGGCCTCCACGCGGGACTTCCAGCGCGTGGTCGAGCGTCACCTGAGGACGGACATGACGTGGTTCTTCGACGAATGGGTCGACGGCACAGCCATGCCGACATACGTCTTCTCGTGGCATGCCGAGCCGACCCAAGGGGGACAGGCCGGCCACTACACGCTGCGGGTACGGGTGCGACAGGAGGATGCGCCCGACGCCTTCACGATGCCGGTGCCCCTCAAGATCACGTTCGTCGACACGACGATGCACGCACTCGTGCGGCTGGGTGTGACCGGACCGCTGACCGAGGCGACCCTGGACCTGCCGGCGGAGCCGAAGCGGCTCGAGCTCAACCCGTTGGAATCGGTGCTCGCTGAAGTGAAAGAGGAAAGCTGGGAGTAGCCAGCCCCCTCATTACGGCAGCTGCCAGATCTCCACCCGGCTCCCTGTGAAGACGGGGACCAGCACGCGTTTGCGCTTCGCATCGTAGCCGATGTCCGCCGGACTCGGGACGCCCGTGATCACCTTCACTTCCTGCCCGGTCTCATAGCTCGACACCGTCGAGTCGCTCCAACTCGACACCAGCAACCTCGTGCCGGCGACTTCGACACCATCGAACCCGCCCGGGCCCTTGGCGATCACGCTCGGCGCTTTGTCTCCCGGCTTCCACGCCAGCACCGAGCGCCCGCCGAATTGCACGACGATGAACCGCTTGCCCAGGGAGTCCAGCGTGATTCCGTTCGGCCGGCCCAGCGTATCGCCCCGGACCGCAACGGTCACCTGCCGGTCCGAGCCGATCCGGAAGATCCGGTCCGGCCCCGGGTGCAACACGTTGCCCACGTCGTCGAACCGAATCCCCGTGTCGGTGATATACAGCGCGCCGGTCTGGGCGATCGCGATATCGTTCAGGAAGACCGCGCCCAGGCTGGCCAGGCTCACGCTGTCCCTCGCCGCGCCGGTCTTCGCGTCGAAGGCGCGGACCACATCGATGTCCGCTACCCACAACGTGTCCCCCCGGATGGCCAACCCCTTCGGAGCGTTGAGCGTCACTCCGCCATGGCCGCCCTCGATGAACTTGAGGTTCTCGACGGCGCCGTCCGGCCGCACCCGGCTGATGAATCCGTTGTTGTCCTTCGCCGTGGGACCGCCGTTGATGTTCGAGACGAAGTAGATGTCCTGCACCGGGTCGTGCAGCACGGACTCCGGCGTGAGGAACCCCTCCACCACGGCCACCTTCGTCGCGATGGGAGAAGGTGGCGGCGTGGGAGCCGCGACGGGGGCAGACGCTACGGTCGTCTCGGCCGTCGCGGTCGTGTCGGACGCCCGCGGGGTGCGGTCGACGCGCAGGCAGGCGGTGCACAGGGCGGCGAGCGCGGTCCAGAGGATGGTCCCTCTCATGGATGACTTTCCTCCTCGGCCACTGCCTTGATGTGCCGCAGCACGCGCGCGTGGATCATCGCGACGAGACGGCCTGCAGGCAGCGTCCAGTAGCTCTGTGGAAACATGTCCACCGCATATCGCGTCCGCCCCTCGAGCCTGGTGCGATCGCCCGGCAACGCGACGAGCCGGAACTCCCCATGGGTCGCACGGAAGTACCCGGCCAGGTGCGGCGGGTTCACCCCACTGTAGGGGCTCCATTCCCGCATCGGGGGCGCCTGGGCGGTGATGTCGAACCCGAGCCGGCGATTCTCCTCCCACACGGTGATCGGCTCGACGAAGCTGCCGGTTGTGAAGTCGCAGTAGCGCGTCGCCCCCACGCCCGTTCCTTCGATTCGAGCGCGCAGCGGCGCCGCGACCCCGGCGCGGAACAGCCATTCGTGGGGCGGTGGGAGGTCGGGGAACGCGACCACGTGCCGCCAGACGACCGCGGGCGCGGCGTCGATGTCCACCACCGTGACGACCTCATGTGACGGCGGGACCTGCCGTGGGCTCGCGAGCACCACGAGCGGCGCGAGCAGCGCCGCGAGCCCGGCCCGCGCCGGCGGCCCCGCGCCGCGCAATGCAACCGCCCGACCGATCATCGCTCCGGGTAGGGCGAGCAGCGCGGCGAGCGGGAACGCCATCGCGATACAAACGGCGCCCTCCAGTGCGAACACGAGCATCGCCCCACCCGCGAGCGCCACGGCGAGGAGCGCCACTTGCAGCGTATGACGCTCGCTCCGCGCGCCCCGCGCATTGAAGACGTAGGCGCTGATGTACCCGATCGTGAAGGGCGTACCGAGAAACAAGCCGGCCGAGTACATGCGCCGCAGGTAGACTCCGAGCAGCACGGTGGGAAGCGTGATCGCGAGCGCCGCAGCGACGCCCAAGAGCCCTGCCCGGAGCCGCGGGTCCACCGCGGTGAGGGAAGCCGCGGGTGCACGCTGATCGGGGCGAGACGGTAGCAGCGCCAGCCACAGCATGACCGCGTAGTTCACGACGGGCACGAAGAACAGCAGGCCCCACCAGGGCGAGCGCCCCGCATCCACGGCGCGGCGCAATGTCATGCTCACGCCGATCCACAGGAACGGCAGCGTCCAAAAGACGAGCGCCGGCGCGAGCCAGGCCGGCGCGCCTCGCAGCAGCTGCTCGCGCAGCACCCACAGTGGATTCAGGTACGTGAGCGGAGTCCACGCGCGATGTACGAACGCCCACACCACCGCCGCATCCACCGCGTACTTGAACAGCATCAGCCCGGCGCCGTGCAGCAGGTAGGTGCGCCGATCGACGGGCTCGTGGAAGGTGAACCAGAGGCGCAGCCAGCGCCCCGCTCTCACGCCTTCGCCTCCTCCAGCTCCTTTTTCCGCACCTCCGCCACCTTCTGCGCCGCGTCGGGCGGGACCTCCTGGTACACGTGGAACTTCGCGCGATAGGTGCCGCGCCCGTGCGTGATCGAGTGCAGCGTCGTGGCGTAGCGGTCCAGCTCGGCCTCGGGAACCAGCGCCTTGACCCTGACCAGTCGACCGTCAGGCTCGGTGCCGAGGATGTGCCCGCGGCGTGACGACAGGTCGCCCATCACGGCGCCCTGGTATTCATCGGGTGTAGACACGTCGATCTCCAAGATCGGCTCGAGCAGCACCGGGCGGCAGTTCGGGCTGACGTTCCGAAACGCCAGGATGCCGGCCATCTTGAACGACATTTCGTTCGAGTCCACGTCGTGATAGGAGCCGTCGTACAGCTCCACCTTGAAGTCGACGACGGGATAGCCGGCCACGGGCCCGCGCGCCGCCGCCTCTTGGATGCCGCGCTCCACCGCCGGGATGTATTGCCGCGGGATCACACCCCCCACGATTTCGTCCAGGAACTGAAACCCCGACCCCCTAGGCAGGGGCGCGATCCGGATCCAGCAGTCGCCGTACTGGCCGCGGCCACCCGTTTGCTTCTTGTGCTTCCCCTGACCCTCCGCCCGTGCCTTGAAGGTCTCGCGGTACGCGATCTTGGGCTTCCCGATCAGGGCGTGCACCCCGAACTTGCGGGCCAGCCGTCCCACGATGATCTCGAGGTGGCGCTCCCCCAAGCCGCGGATCAGCGTCTGCCCCAGCTCGCCCGAGTACTCGTGCTGGAACGTGGGATCTTCCTCGTGCAGCTTGTGCAGCCCGTTCGAGAGCTTTTCCTCTTCACCCCGCTGCTTCACCTCGATCGCCTCGGTGATCACCGGCTCGGGGAACGGGATCTTGGGGAGCACGATGGCGTGGTCCCGGGTCGAGAGTGTGTCGTTGGTGTGCGTGTCCCTGAGCTTGGCCACGACGCCGATGTCCCCGGCGTGCAACTCGGGGATCTCGATCCGGTCCTTCCCCACCGTGACGCACAGATGGTTCAGCTTCTCGACCGCTTCGCGGGGTGCGTTGTACACGTCCTGCCCGTTCTTGACGAGCCCTGAGTACACCCGGAAAAACGTTACGTCGCCCACGTGCGGCTCGGAGATCGTCTTGAACACCTGCGCCACGAAGCGCCCCGCGTCCTCGGACTTGAGCGTGACCCGCTCCGCGCTCCCCCATCGCTGCGCCTCCATCGGCGGCCGCTCGTTGGGCGCGGGGATCAGCTCCACCAGCTTCGACAGCAGCGCGCGCGTTCCGTAGGTCAGCTCGGCGGCGCCGCAGAACAACGGGAACAGCTCACCCTTCAACATGCCCGCTTTCATGGCGGCGATCGCCTCGTCCCGCCCGATCTCCTCGCCGCCCAGGTAGCGCTCGAGCAGCGTATCGTCCGTTTCGGCGATGCGCTCGATCAGCTCTTTGGAATAGCGCTCGAACCGGTCTTTATACTCGGGGGGCACGTCCCCTTCCTCGTACTCGCCCGCCTTGGTGCCCTTCTTGTACAGGTGGCATTGCTTCGAGAACAGGTTGATGATCCCGTGGAACTCGGGGCCTTCGCCCACGGGGATTTCCACCGGGATCACCTTGGGCGTCAGGCGTTCCTTGACCTGGGTGTACACCTTCTCGAAGTTGGCGTGCTCCTTGTCCATCAGCGAGACGAAGAACAGGCGTGGGATTTGCCGCTTGTCGCAGTAGTCCCAGACCTTTTCGGTGCCCACTTCCACGCCCCCGGTGGCGGAGACGACCACCACGGCCCCGTCCGCCGCGTACACAGCCGCGAGCGCCTCTCCCGTGAAGTCGAGATAGCCTGGCGTGTCGATCAGGTTGAGCTTTGCGTCCATCCACTCGGCGACTGCGAGGGCGAGATTGATGGAGTACTTGCGTTCGATTTCATCGGGGGTGTAATCGGTGAGCGCGGTGCCGTCCTTCACGGATCCGTGGCGCTTGCTCGTGCCGGCCACGAACGCGAGAGCGTCGACCAGGGAGGTCTTTCCACTCGCGCCGTGGCCCACAACCGCCACGTTGCGGATCTCCGGTGTCTTGTACACGCGCATGGCGCAGCAAACTCCCGGCAGGGGGTAGGGAGAATATGAACCGGCAAGGAGGAAGACGGCTAGGCAGCGTCTGCCGTTCGCGCCTCAACGGTCGGCACTCGTAGACATGCCAATCCCCCCAGCGCCATCACCGCCGCCGCCACCACGAACGCCGCCGGGTGCGACGCATCGTACACCCGGCCAAGCGCCAGCGGACCGAGCAGCCGGCCCAGCGCCGCGAGGGCCTGTGCCGCGCCGAGCACCGTGCCCTGCTCGGTGGGGTCGGCGATGACCGAGACGAGCCCGGTTGCCGCCGGCCCGAAGATGCTGTTCGAGAAAGCGAGCACGGCGGTCATGGCGTACAGCGCCGCGCTCGAGTGGATCGCGGGAATCACCGCGATGGCGAGCGCCATGCCGAACCCGCCGGCGATGAGCAACAGGCGATCCCCGACCCGACGGGCCAACTTGCCGAAGGCGTACCCCTGCACCACGGCGGCGGTCGCGCCGATCACGGTGAAGAACCAACCAAGCTCGCGCTCCTGCCAGCCGAAAGTCACACCCGCCCAGAGCGGAATCGCCACGGTGTAGCCGGAGAACGCAAACGGCGCCAGTAGCCACGCGAACATGAGTGGCGCCAGGCGCGGGTCCCGGAGCGCATCTCCGATATGCGAGAAATCCCACAGCTTGCGCTCGGTGCGGTGCTCCGTCTTGAGCGACTCGGGGAGGACGAAGTAGGCGGACACGAAGTTGATCAGTGACAAGCCGGCGGCCACCAACCCGGGAGCCGACGGCCCGAAGTAGTGTGCCGAAAGCCCACCGACCGCGGGACCGATGATGAAGCCCAGCCCGAAGGCGGCGCCGATGATCCCCATGCCGCGCGAGCGCTCCGCCGGCGTGGTGATGTCAGCCACGTAGGCCTGCGCCGCGGAGATGTTACCGCCCGCGAATCCCGACACCACCCGCGCGATGAAGAGGATGGCGTAAGAGTGCGCCGCGGCGAACAGCACATAGCCCAGCGCGTTGATGAGCATGGTCGTGAGCAAGATCGGGCGCCGGCCCACGCGGTCCGACGTGCGGCCCAGGAACGCCGTCGCCAGAAACTGCATCGCCGAGAACACCGCGAGCAGCGCCCCGAGCCCGAAGCCTCCCGCCCCGAGCCGCTGCGCGTAGTAGGGCAGAATCGGGATGATGATCCCGAACCCGATGAGATCGATGAGGATCGTGAAGAAGATGACCGCGAAGCGCGAGCGAGCGTTTGCGGTCACGGGTTGGCCTTCCGCCAGTCGTCCCAGTCGTCGTCGATCGCGTCCCCCAGGCGGCGAGCCGCGTCGTACAGCCAGTGCTTGTCACGCCGCTTCAGGTCCGCGCGGATGGCGCGGGCGCCGGGGCTGCCGAGGTGCACGTTGGCCGTCTCCCAACCCATGGCATGCAGCAGGCGTGATTCCTCACGCTTGCGCGGCAGCTCGTTCAACTTGATGCGCGAGCAGTCCGGCGCGAGCCGCCGCACCAGCCAAGCCCCGTCCACCCTGACGCAGGGGTCGGGGCACCGAATGCCGCGACGCAGGATCGCGTCATAGTGGATCTTCCCTGCCGCACCGCTCAGCGCCCACACCGCGCGCCGCACCATCCCCCCCGTCCCGACGCTGCCGCTCACGGCCGGCGTACAGGCGGAGGGTGCGAGCGCCTTCGCCTCCCGCGCGACCCGCCCACCGCGCCAGGCGGCGAGCGCGACGAACCGCTGGCGCCCCAGGCTGCCGAGTCCGGCGACCCGATGCACGATGCGGAACGGGAGATCGCCCTCGGGAAGGGCGCGTCGCAGTGAGGTCAGCACGACCGCCGGGACGGGGGCCTTCACCGTCGGGAGCGACTCGAGCTTGTCCCAGAAGGTCTCGGGATCGTGCAGGCGATACAGGGCCATCTCGCGCAGCGCGGTGTGATGCTCCGCGAGCACGAACGCGTGCCCCCCTGCCTCGAGGCCCTCCCGGTAGCCGTCGAGAATCGCGCTCACGGCCTCCTTGCCGTCGATCCTCAAGTCGTGATACTCGCGCGCCAGCAGGGCGCTCGTCGCGAGGCGCGCCAGGTCGTTGGTGTATGGCAGCGGCCACGCTTCGTCGAAATCGTTCACCCCCCACACCAGCCGTCCCTCGGCGTCGCGCCAGGTGCCGAAGTTCTCCACGTGCAAATCACCCACCGCGAGCACCACCGGAGCCGCGGCGACGTCGCCCACGAGGGCGCGCCAGCGGGCCGCCCACCGGTAGAACGTGGCACGGACGAAGGGGAAGATCCCCGCGCTCATCGCGTGATGCTTGAGGGCGAGATCGGCCTTGACGAGAGGGATCCGCTCGGCGAGCCAAGCCTCGTAGCGGGCCGTCGCCTCGACGATCCCGATCTCGCTCCGATGTTTCATGCGGGCTACAATCTACACTGCCCCTAACGGAAGCGTCCCATGACCACGTGGCACCGCCTCGGCGACAAGCCCGAGCTGCTCGCCCGCCTCCCCGCCGCCTTCAAGCTCGACCGCTGGTCGGTGGCCGTCTTCCACCATGACGGACAGTTCCGCGCCATCAGCAACGCTTGTAACCACAAGGGCGGCCCGCTGAGCGAAGGCCGGCTCCATGGCGAGTTCGTGATGTGTCCGTGGCATGCGTGGGAGTACAGCGTCATCACGGGCAAAGGCCCGGAAGGCTACGACGAAGAGCAGGTCCCGGTCTTCGCGGTCGAGGAGCGGGCAGACGGCGTGTACGTCCAGACGCCGCCGGTGATGCCGCGCAAGCTCGTCAAACACAAGCCGTCGCACCTGCTCGAGGCCCACCCCAAGCCCGCCGGGGCGGCGCCGCGCGTGCTGGTGATTTCCACCACGGCGATGGACGACGTGAACCCGCGGTTCTCGACCTCGGACGCGCTGCTCGAGCACGCCCTGGAGCAGGCGAAGCGCCGCGGAGCCGATACGCAGCACATCAGGCTGCGCGACCTCAAATTCCGCCACTGTGAGGGCAACTACTCGAAGGCGGCGCGCGCCTGTACCTGGCCCTGCGCCATCACCGAGCGCGACCCCGAGGATCAGCTGACGGCGGTCTACGAGGGGCTGGTGCATTGGGCCGACGTGGTGCTGATCGGCACGCCCATTCGCTGGGGGAATGCGTCGTCGTTGTATTACAAAATGATCGAGCGTTTGAACTGCGTGCAGAACCAGGTCACGATCCAGGACAAGGTGCTGATCCGGAACAAGGTGGCGGCGTTCATCATTACCGGCGGCCAGGACAACATCCAGGCGGTCGCGGGGGCCATGTTCACCTTCTGGGCCGAGCTCGGCTTCGTGTTTCCGCCGTTCCCCTTCATCGCGCACTCCCGCGGCTGGGATGCGGAGGACATGCAGAACAACGTCCGGCAGGTGCGGGCGAGCGACACGCTCCGGGAAGCCTCCTACGAGCTGCTCGACCGTGCGCTCGATTTCTGGACCATCATCGACCGGCACAAGACCGAGCTGGACAAGCCGATGGAGCGCGCCGGGCGCAAGGCGAACACCCTGCCCGAGCCGGACGAGATCGAGGAGATGACCGTATGAGCCGTCGCCTGGACGTGGCCAAAGCCTATGAGAAGGCGCTGTTCGCAGGAAACCGAGCGGAAACAGGGAGCTGCTTCACTGATGACATCGTCTATTGGGTGGCCGGCGGTCCCCGGATCGGCGGCGAATGGCGAGGCCGCGAGGCGGTGCTCGATGCCCTCTGGAATCGGGAGGCTGGACTGGGCGCCGCCGACTGGGGATCCGAGGACGTCTGGCGCGACTGGTACGAGGCGGAAGATCGGGTGATCGTGGAGCTCCGCGAGCGCTCGTGGTTGAAATCCGACCCGAAGGACGTGATGGACCAGCGGACGTGCTGCATCCTCAAGTTTCGGAGCGATCGGATCAGCGAGATTCGGGATTACACGGACAGCCACGTGTACGAGGAATTCGTGAAGCGCCACCGCAGCGAGTTGCCCAAGTTCAAGCAGGCCTAGGGCGTAGCCGTGTGATCGAGGTCACACGGTTAACGCTTTCCCCGATGCTAGGGTCTTATCTCCGACCTTCACCGGGACCACCCGTATGCGACGTCATATCGCTCTCTTTGCCGTGCTGGCGCTCGCCGCGAGCGCACCCGCGGTGCTGTCGGCCCAGGACTCGAACCACGTGAAGCAGGACCGCCGCGAGCTGCGCGGCGATCGCAGACAGATCCGCCACGACACCAAGGAGATCCGCCAGGACCGCCGTGAGGTGCGGCAGGACCTGAAGAGCGGCGATACCACCGAGGCGCGGCGCGACGCGCGCGACCTGCGACAGGATCGCCGCGATCGGCGCCACGACGTACGCGACGCGCGCCGGGATCGCAGGGATTTGCGGCAGGATCGGAAGGACGTGCACGAGGATCAGAAGAAAGACAGCTCTCCGTAACGAGGACAGATCCTGCTAGACGCATAGACGCACAGCGGTGAACAGTGAGAGTGAGCAGGAAGACCCGTTCACTCGGACCTGTTTTCCGCTGTGCGTCTGCGCGTCTAGCCGAGTTTGTCCTGCTCTTGGTCGCGGCTGCGCGCCCTCCAGTACAACGGAATCGCGAGCAGTAGCGTCAGCCCGCTCCACGCCCACGCCGTGCCGATCGAGCGCGTCCGCGCCACCCAGCCCCAGGCCGTCTGCCCGAGCACGCCGCCGCTGCTCGCGAACATCGAGTCGAGCGAGATGATCGTCGCCCGTTGCGCCGAGGGGATGTGGGCGTTGAGATAGGCCTGCTTCACCGGCATCGCAAGCCCGATGGCCACGCCGTACAACAGGTACAGGAATACCACGACGAAGAAGTTCGTGAGCAGGCCACACGCCACCGCCAGCACGGTCTGGGCGCCGGCCGAGAGCATGAGCAATCCGGTGCGCGTTCGCACCACGCGGGAGAGCGGCGCGACCAGCGCATTGCCTACGATGAGGCTCAAGCCGACCAGCGCGCTGATCACGCCGTCCACCCACACGAGGTCCCGTCCCAACAGGTCGAGGAAGTAGCGCTGCCAGCTGTAGAACCCGAAGATCATGAAGCTCATGGAGACAAACGACGCGAGCATCACGGGCCGGATGACCGGATTGCTGAGCCCGTAAGTGAGCCCCTCGACGAACACCCGTCGCAGCTCCGCCGGCACCCGCGCGAGCTGCAACGCCCGCGGGGTGAAGCCGAGCTCGGGCATGCGGAACCACGCCACCAGGAACAGCGGCACGACCAGGGCGGCCCGCACCACGTACGGGATGTCGAGGCGGATCTGACCCAGCAAGCCGCCGCCGATCGTCCCGACGAGCATCGCCGCCCCGAACAGCATCTGCCCCCGGGAGAACACCCCCTCGAACGGCTCCGTGTAGCCCGTGGCCTTGAGCGCGTCGACCAGCCACGCGTCCACGGCGCCCGTGTAGAAGGTGTATCCCAGTCCGAGGAACACCGAAACCCACATGAACGCCGAGAATCCCCAGCCGCGCCACGCGATGGCCACGTACAGGAGCGTCGTCACGAACAGCGTGACGAGACAGAGCAGCAGCGACACGCGTCGACCGAGCGTGTCCGCCACCACACCGGTGGGAACCTCGAACACCATCGAGCCGAGGGTGAATGCGGCGTTTGTAAGGAGGACCTGCTGGATGTCGAGGCCCGCGCCCATCTTGAAGAGGGTATCGATGCCCCAGATGAGCGACATCGCGAGGTTGAAGAGGCCCGTGATGGCGAAGTAGGTCCGGATGATGGCGCGCGCGTTCACGCCGCCACCACCTGGGTGTCGGTCCATGCCTTCAGCACCGTCGCCGTCAGGATTACCGCGCCTCCGATCACCGCGAGCGGGCCCGGTGTCTCGCCGTGCGCCAGCCACGCCCATACCGGGCTCAACACGGGCTCCACCAGCAGGTACAGGGAGGCCTCGAGCGCGGGCACCCGGGTGATCGCGCGCGACAAGAACACGTAAGCGAGGCCCAGCTGAAACACGCCGAGGTAGATCACGATCAGCCAGTCGCTCGCGCGTCCGGCCGCGAGCGGGAGCGCCCCGGGCAGGCAGACCAGGAACACGATCAGGTTGCCGCACGCCGCCGCGGCGGCGATCGGGCCGTGGTCCGCGCCGCTGCCCCCGGCTTGGCGGGCCAGCCAGCGGTATCCCGTGACCGTGAACGCCCACGCCAGCGCGCTCCCCGCCGCGAGCACGTTCCCGAGGAACGGGTCGGGGGCGGTCGCGAACTGTCGCCGCCCGCCGGCGAACAGCAGCGCCAGGCCCGCGGCCAGCACACCCATGAACGCGAGGTCCGCCGCCCGCACGCGCTCGCGCAACAGCCAGGGCGCCAGAGCGACGACGAACAGCGGATTCGTCGCTTGCAGGAATACGGTATTGGCCGCCGTCGTCAACTTGTTCGCGAACACGAACAGCAGCCCCGCGGCCGCGTAGGCCACGCCCACCACCGCCACCCGCCAGCTCCACCGGTGACGCGCTTCCGGGATGAGCGTGAGGATCGCCAGCATGGCCACGAGCGCCCGGACCGCGGCCACCTGCCACGCGCTGAAACCGGTCCACTTGATGGCCGCGCCCGCCGTCGAGAAGCACGCAGCGGCGAGCACCAGCTGCCTGCGGGGCCCCGCCCTCACGGCAGGCTCGTTCGCAGCCAGTCCCGCGCGATGGCCGCGATATCGCGGTGCTCGACGTCCGCCAGGGCGTTGAGCCGTCGCATCTCGGCATCCGAGATGCGGCCGGCGAGCTGCGCGAAGGCCGCGGCGATCTCCGGATGGCGTGCAAGCGCTGTCTGCCGGATCACCGGTGCCGCCTCGTACGGCGGGAAGTAGTGGCGATCGTCCTCCAGCACGACCAGGTCCAGCGCCTGGATCTGGCCGTCCGTCGAGTTTCCGGCGATCACGTCCACCTTCCCCTCCGCCAACGCCCGATACGTCAACCCCAGGTCCATCGCGGTGGGCGGAGCGGCGAAGCGCAGACCGTACACGCTCGCGAGTCCCCGGAAGCCGTCGGCACGCTCCAGGAACTCGTAGCCGAATCCCGCCTTCCAGCGGGGCGCCACGCGCGCGAGGTCCGAGATGCGCCTCAGGCCATAGCGTGTGGCGTCGCGGCGCCGCACGGTGATGGCGAAGGTGTTGCTGAAGCCGAACGGCTCGCCCCACGCGAGGCCGAACCGTTGTGCGTAGTCGCGCGCGACGGCGCGATACACGCTGTCGCGATCGGCCACGGGCGGGTGCTTCAACACGGCGGTGTAGGCGGTCCCGGTGTACTCCACGTAGAGATCGATTTGGCCCGACGTGATGGCCTGATGACACACGAACGTGCCGCCCAAGTGGAAGCGCCGCTCGACGGGGAGCGCCGTGCGCCGCTCGATCTGCTGCGCCACGATCTCGCCCAGCAGATCGGACTCGGTGAAGTTCTTGGAGCCCACCACGATCCGGTCGCGCGACCGGCACGCCGCCAGAGACGCGACCATCGCGAGGGCGCACAGACCGCCCTGCACCGCCCTCCACCGCCCTCGACCGCCCATCACTTCCCCCGCCACGCGAACCGCCGTTCCGCGACTCCCAGCAGCCCGTCCGCCGCGAGCGCCATCAGCGCCGCCGGCAGCGCGCCGGCGAGGATCAGCGTGTCGTCCACCACCGCCACGCCCCGGAAGATGTACACGCCCAGCCCGCCCGCGCCGATGGCTGCCGCGATGGTCGCCGTGCCCACGCTCACGACCGTCGCGACCCGCACCCCCGCCAGGATCACACCGAAGCCAAGCGGCAATTCCACCTGGGTGAGCAGCTGCCAGTCGGTCATTCCCATCCCCCGCCCCGCCTCCCGAACCGCCGGGTCCACGCCGGCTACGCCCTCGTAGGTGTTGCGAACGATGGGCAGGAGCGCGTACAGGACCAGCGCGACGATCGCGGTCGTCGCGCCGATGCCGCCGATGAACGGCAGGGGAATGAGAAATCCGAACAGGGCGAGGCTCGGCACCGTCTGGAAGACGTTCGCCACACCCAGGACGGGGCCCCGCCATGCCGGTCGCCGCGTGAGCAGGATGCCCAGCGGCACGCCGATCACGATGGCCGCGCCGGTCGAGATCGCGACCAGATACAGGTGCTGTCCCACGAGTCCCAGGACTTCCTGCGCGTTGCGCGCGTAGAACCCCCAGACGCTCATGCCGCTGCCATGAAAGCCCTGCATTCCGGATGGTCGCTGTGCCGGAACTCATCCGGCGTGCCGAGAAACACGAGCCGGCCCTGGAGCATGAGCCCGATGTGGGAGCCGAGCAACAACCCCTCTCGCACATCGTGCGTCACGAACACCATGCCTTTGCCGAGCCGCCCCTCGAGCGCTGCGAACTCAAGCTGGAGCTCCACCCGGGTGATCGGGTCGAGCGCGCCGAACGGCTCGTCCAGGAGCAGGAGCAGTGGGTCAGCGGCGAGCGCCCGCGCCACCCCCACGCGCTGGCGCTGCCCCCCGGACAACTCGTGCGGATACCGGCTCACGAAGGTGTCGGCGTCGAGTCCCACCATCGCCAGCAGCTCCCGCACCCGCGCCGCGATGCGCGCCGGCGGCCACCCCTCGAGCTGCGGCACGAGGCCCACGTTTCGCTCCACCGTGAAGTGGGGGAACAAACCCACCTCCTGAATCACGTAGCCGATCCGCCGCCGCAGACGCGTCACCGCCAGGTCGGCCGCGCGCTCCCCCGCGACCCGCACCTCGCCGGAGGTCGGCTCGAGCAGCCGGTTGATGAGCTTGAGCGTGGTGGTCTTTCCGGAGCCGCTCCGCCCGAGCAGCACCAACGTCTCTCCGGCGCCGACGGTGAAGGAGACGTCGCGCACGAGAAAGCGCCCGTTTCCCGTCTCCCGTTTCCCCGTTCCCGGCAGCTGATAGCCGAGACCTTCGACCTCGAGCGGCTTCGTCATGCCGGCGACGCGAGCGCCATGAGAAACCGCTGGTCGTCGCTCCGTGCCTGCCAGCCTACCGCGAGCCCGGCCTCGGAGAGAATCCGGACGAAGGTGTCGGGGGCGTACTTGTACGAGTGATTCATGGCGAGCCGCTCGCCGCGCGCCAGGCGGAGGGCCTCGCCCCCGAGGAGGGCCTCGACGTCCCGGCCCGCCCGGAAATGCTTCGGGATCGAGTGCAGGCCCGGAAGGCGCGGATCATCCGCCGCTTCGAACACCAGCTCGCCGTCGGCCTCGCGGATCCCGACGGCGTTGAGCGGCGCCCAGGCAAAGCGACGGTTCAGGGGGTTGTCGTAGCCGGCGACCGTCGCGTCGCCGGCGTACACCTCACCGTCCACCAGGAGCGCATCGCCCGGCCGCAGCAGCCGCGCCAGGTCGCGCGCTTCGGCGATGGGATCAAACGCCCCGAGCGTGTTCCCGATGAGCAGCACGAGCCGGGGTGGCGTCCCGGGCTCGGCAGCGAGGGCCTTCAGGTGGGTCGGATTCGTGAAATCCGCCTTGATCCCTTGCGCCGGAAAGCCCGCGATGAGCGCTCCGGCGCATGCCATTTCGAGCAGGGCCTGGCTCGTGTCCACCGGGACGTACGACACGCGCGCGTCACGCGCGCGCAGCGCTTCGAGCAGCAGCAGATCCTTGTCGCCCTGGCCCGCGCCGAGGCTCACGACTTCCAGCGGGCCGGTCGGAAGCAGGCCTGCCAGCTCCGCGCCCGACCTCGCGATCAACGAGCGCGACCGCACGAAATTGCGATACGCGCCGTCCGAGCACAGCGCCAGCCACGCGCGCACCGACAGGGGGAACCAGTAGAAGAACTTCTCCGGCAGGCGCCTCGCGTGAAACGCGGAAACGAATTCGTCCGCGAGGGCGTTCTCCGTCAATAGCGCATGAATCAGAATCATGAAGGGTTGAGAATTACCGGTTGACGGGTGCGACGGCAACCCGTAGGATTCCCCGAACGGCCGTCTTCCTGAATGTCTCCTTGCGAAGGAGGATGTATGCAGATCGTCGAGATGCAGGAGCTCGTGCCCAGCTGTCATCGTCCCGAGATCGTCGAGACGGCGGAGCTGGTGCCCACCTGCCACTCCTAAGGGAGCGGTTCAGATGCGCCCGGGGGCCCGGACTGTTGTCGGGCCCCCGCTGCGTTTCTTGACCGCCGGACCCCGTCTGGGGTTCGGTGGGTGGGCGGTGGGGGGTACGGCATGGGGCGCACCCTCGGCCGAAGCGGATCGGCTCACGACCGTGCGCCGCGCCCTCGAGCTCGGCATCACCTTCTTCGACACCGCTCCCACATACGGCGACGGCGCATCCGAAATCCTGCTGGGCCAGGCACTCAAAGCCGAGCGCGACCGGGTCGCCATCGCCACCAAAGTCGGTCCGCGCGACGACCCCCGGCGCGCCCTCGAGGCGTCCCTGCGGCGGTTGGGGACGGACTACGTGGACCTCGTGCAGCTGCACGAAGCGCTCGATGGCTGGGAGCGGCAGCTCGAGCGGCTGCACACGCTGCAGGAGGAAGGAAAAGCCCTGGGGGTCGGGCTCTGCAACGCCACCCACCGCCAGCTCGCGCAGGCCCTGGAGATCGCGCCCGTGGTCGCCTACCAGGGGCCCTACAACCTGTTCGACCGGGACGTGGAGCAGCGGGAGCTGCCCCTCTGCCGGGAGCGCCACATCGCGTTCCTGGCCTACCGACCGCTGGCCGCCGGACTGCTCGGCGGGAAGTACGCCACCCCCCCGGCGTTCCCCACCACGGACCACCGCAGCAAGATCTACTGGTTCAAGGGCAGGGAGTTCGAGCGCCGGCGAGCAGTGGTCGAGCGGCTCGCCGCAATCGCCCGGCGGCTCGAAGTGACGCTGCCGGCGCTCGCGCTCGCATGGGCCCTCGCACGGCCGGGTGTCGGTATCGTCCTGGCGGGAGCGCGCACCCGCGAGCAAGTGGACCAGTGTTTTGCTGGCACCCGACCCCTGACACCTGGCACCCTGGCAGAGGTCGATCGGATGGTCGCGGAGGCGTTCCCGCCGGTCCGAGCCTCGGACCAGCTGAAGGGGCAAGCCGCCACGTGGGGTGAGCGCGAGCGTTTCATCGTCGAGCGGCTGGACGGCAATGCGAGCGCGGAAACCATCGCCGCCCTGTGGACGGACGGCCACGCCACCCCCATGGTCGCGGCGCAGGTCAAGGTATTCTGTGACCAACTCGCCGAACGCGGGTTAGTAGGATAGTGCGGAGTGTGCAATGCGGAACGCGGACTTGATGGTCGGCGCCTTCTACAATCCCCACCTCGGGCGCGAGCTCGCGGCGGCGACCGGTATCGATCATCTCGCCATGGCCGATCCTCCCGCGGCGAGCGACCCGTGGTGGCCGGCGATCCGCGGACGCTACACCCTCCTGCTCCATGATTACCTGGGGCAGCTGTCCGAGCCGCTCGACGAGCGCTCCATCCAGCGCGCCCGCACGCTCGCGGAGCTGTACCGCTCGCCCTGGGTCGCGGAGCATTTCCAGTGTCTCCACACCGAGGACGGCCGCTACAACCTGAACTACGTGTTTCCGCCGCTCTATACGGAAGCGTTCCTCGACCGCTTCGTGCGCCACGCCTGCGCGCTCAAAGCGCGCCTCGACCAGCCGCTCGTCATGGAGAACATCCCCGGGTTCTTCGACGTCAAGGCGAGCCAGATGCCGGAGCCCGTTTGGCTGCATCGCTTCTTCGAGGCGACGGGCGCCGGCTTTCTCCTCGATCTGCCGCACGTCTGGCTCCAGGCGCACTACCACGACGTGAGGCCGGAGCGCTGGCTCGCGGAGTTCCCGCTCGAGCGCGTGGTGGAGCTGCATGTGGCGGGCGTCGAGCACGACGACGACCTAGCCGGCCCGTGGATCGCGCCGGCCGAGCCCTCGGATGAGATGCTCGCGTTCGCCGCACACGCGGTGAGTCGCTGCCCGCGCGCCAAAGCCATCACGTTCGACGCGTTTTCGCCCTCGCTGACCGCGGAAGTCTTGTTCCGAAGCGTGGAGCGGATTCGAGCGGCCGTATGAAGGCGATCGCGCTCGTGCTGCTCCCGCTGCTCTGCACGGACCCCGTGCTCCCGGCGGGCACCCACATCCCGATCCGCTTCGTCCAGCGCATGACGAGCGGCCGGGACACCGTGGGCACCCCCGTGCTGGTGCAGACCATCGGTGCCGTGGTGCGCGAGTCCTGCGTCATCGTGCCTCCCTACCTGCGCGCCAAGGGGCACGTGGTGGTCTCGAAGGGCGGCGGTCGCTTCGGGCGGCACGGCCGACTGGGCCTCCGGTTCGACTCGCTCGAGATTCGCCCGGGGCGGTGGGCGGCGGTCTCGGCGGTGCTCGATACGCTCGAGTACGCCCCGCGCGGGGGGCTCGCCGACTCGGGGCTCGTGTCGAGCGGGAAGACGTCCGTGGCGGGGGTGGGGAAGAAGCTCGTGCCGGCCGGCGTCGCGGCCGCGGTCGATCTCGACGCCGTCCCTGTGGCGGCGCTGGGCGGTTTTTCGCTCCTGCGCCGGGGACCGCCCGTGCGCATCATGGCCGGAGAAATCGGCGGTATCCGGCTCACCGAGCCACTCGTCCTCCCTGACGAGCCCCGCTGCGACATCCTGCCAGTGCACCACGCGGTGGCCGAGCTGCCGGCCCTGCCCGCCTTCGTCCCGCGCACCGCGAATCGCGCCGGCAGCGTGCTCGGCGACCCGTTCAACGTGCTCTTGCTGGGCACGCCACCCGTAATCGACAGCGCATTTCGAGCGGCCGGCTGGCTCCCCGCGCAGAAACGGTCCGTCCTCACCGTCACCCGTGAGGTAACCGCCGCGATCGCGAGCCGTCCGGCCATGACCGCGCCCGTGAGCACGCAGTACTTCCAGGGACGGCCGCAGGATCTCGCGTACGAGCTGGAGGGTCCGAATGTCCGCATTCGTCATCACATCCGGATCTGGCGGCTCGACAGCCTCTCGGGCACATGGGTCGGCGCCGCCACCAAAGATGTCGGGGTGATTTTCAAACCGTGGGAGCCGCAGGCGACGCATCGCATCGAGGCGCACATCGATCGGGAGCGCGACCGGGTGGTGCACGACCTCGAGGCGAGCGGCTGCGGTGATCTGGTGGACTACATGCGTCTTCCCGGGGCGGTCACCGAGGGGCGCAACGTCTCCGGCCAGAAGGTCGTCTCCGACGGGCGAGCGGCCATGGTGCGCCTGCGCCGCTGCACCCCGAAGGACGCCCCGTGACCGGCATGCCGACCGATCGCGCGCTCCAGGACGATGTCATTCGCGCGCTCGCCGATGCGCCGTATCGTGCCTCTTTGGAGTGGCGGCGCCGGGGACTCGCGGATCCCGACCGCGTGGAGCGGTACGCGCGGTTCCTGGCGCGCCATTTCTATCACGAGCGCATCGTCCACTTCTTCAAGTACTCGCGCGCCCTCGCACGCGTGACCGGTCGCGCGCCCGAGGCCGTCCTCAAGTCTCCGGCCTTCGACGCGCTCCTCCCTGGGCTCGTCCTGGGAAGCCGCGCGACGGCTGCCGCGGTGGCGCGGCTCGTGACAGTTCACGTCGCGGCAGGCGGGGTGTCCATTCGCTATCTGGCGGATCTCCTGCGGTACGAGGAAGCGATGATGGTCGTCGAAGCGGGGCCGCGGGTGTGGCGGGACGATGAACCGGGAGCGGGGAGCAGGGAGCGGGACCTTCCGGAGAAAGTCGAAGGGACGGAGCTGCTGGAGCTCACTTACGACCTGCCGGTTGTCCTGCCCAAACTGCTCCAGCCGTGGTCGGACGTGCCGCAGGCGCCCCAGCGTCCCACCAAGCTCCTCGTCGCCAGGTCGCAACACGGGCGGGTTGCCGTGGCGCGCGGCGACGCCGGTGTGGCGGCGGTGATCGGGCTCGCCGACGGCAAGCGGACCCTCGCAGAGCTGGCGTCGGGAGCAGGCCTCGAGGTCGGCGTCCTGCAGCAAACGCTGCGAGACCTCGCGGACCTGGGCGCGGTGCGGTTTTCCAGCGGGAGCTAGCATGGAAGTCCAGATCTTCGGCGTCCGGAAGAGCGCCGACACCCGGGCGGCGCTGCGCTTCTTCGCCGAACGTCGCATCAAGACGCACTTCGTGGACTTGACCGAGCGTGCCGCGTCGCTGGGCGAGCTACGCCGCTTCGCGCAGCAGTTCGGGGTGCCGGCCTTGATCGACCGGGACGCGAAGCGTTTCACCGAGCTCGGCCTCAGGTCGGCGCTGCTCTCCGAGGACCGCTGGCTCGAGAAGCTCACGCTCGAGCCCCTGCTGCTCCGCATGCCCCTGGTCCGCCACCAGCAGCAGCTCACCGTAGGTGCGGCGGAGGAGACCTGGCAGGCCTGGGTCGCCGCGACGCGGGCGCCCGCATAGCTTCCGGATCGTCATGACAACGGAGCCACCTATGACCACCAAATACGAAAGTGCCGATCTGTTGCTCAAGCTGTACGACCTGCGCCGCGAGCCGGTGTTGCGCAAGGCGCGGGCCTGGTTCCGAGAAGAGTTCCACCCGCAGACGGCGCAAGACGTGCTCGCGGCGTATCGGGGGAAGCGAAGCGCGTACTACCGCATGGTGACCACGTACTGGGGTATGGCCGCCACGCTCGTGCTCCACGGTGCCATCGACGAGCAGATGTTTGCCGACGCGAACGGCGAGCACATCATGGTGTACGGGAAGCTCCAGCCGTTCCTCGCCGAGCTGCGCGGGCTACTCAACAATCCCGGCTACCTCGACAGGTTGGAGCAAGTCATCCTGCGGATGCCCGACGCCCAAGCGCGGCTCGCCCGGGTGCGCGGTGCCGGCAAGCCGCGCAACGCCGGCATGCCCAAGGGACCGCGGAGGGCCGCATGACGACCGCGGCAATCCCGCGCCCCGAGCCGTCCGAGTACCTGCCGTACTACGAGACCTACATCTCCAAAGTCCCCAAAGGGAACCTCCTGAAGGTCCTCGAGGATCAGCGGCGCGAGACGCAGGAGCTCCTCGTCGGTGTGTCGGAAGCGAAGGCCCTGCATCGCTACGCACCGGGGAAGTGGAGCATCAAGGAAGTAGTGGGCCACCTGACGGACAGCGAGCGCGTGTTCTGCTATCGCGCGCTCGCGTTCGGGCGGGCCGACCAGAATTCTCTCCCGGGGTTCGACGAGAAGGCGTGGGTGCCGGCCGGGCGATTCGACGCGCGACCCCTCAAGGACCTCGCGGCCGAGTTCGACGCCGTGCGGCGGGCGACCATCGCGTTGTTCTCGGGGCTCGACGCCGAGGCCCTGGCACGGCGCGGGACGGCCAACAACAACCCGATCACCGTGCGCGCGCTCGTCTGGATCATCGCCGGCCACGAGCGTCACCACGTCGCGATCCTGCGGGAGCGCTACCTGTCGTGAGGGTGGCGGTCGGCCAGCAGGCGCGTCGTGGCCTGACGCTGACGCCCGAGCACGTGGCCACCTACGCCACGCTCACCGGAGACTACAATCCGCTCCACTTCGATCCCGACTTCGCCGCCCGGACCAGGTTCGGCAAGCTGGTGGTTCAGGGGGGGCTCACCACCGGCCTGCTGCATGCCCTGGTGGCGATGGATCTGCCCGGGCCGGGCACGGTCTTCCTGAGCCAGAACTGGAAGTTCACGGCACCGGTCTACATCGGCGACACCATCACCGCTGAAGCCCGCGTCGTGAGCGTGCACGAAACCAAGCCGGTGTGCCAGCTCGCCATCACGGTGACCCGGCAGACGGGAGAGACGGTGCTGGAGGGAGAGGCGTGGTGCTACACGTTCGACGCGGGACCGTGACTACCGAGGCGCCAGCGAGGCCGCGTGCCATATCCAGGGCATCGAAACGAGGGCCACGGCGTTCCAGGCGAGAAACGCGAACCGCATCTCGCCCGGCGAGTACGGGCGATCACGCCACAGCAGCAGCACGTCCAGCATGAACCAGGCAGCGCTTCCCGCGAGGAATGCGGCGAGCCAAGGATCGCGGGCCCACTTCCATATCAGCCCGGCCTCAGCAGCGAGCAACGCGATCAACAGCCACTTTGCCGGCCGGGCTCGCAGGACACCAGCCAGTGTGCGACGGCCGGCGCGGCGATCGGGTTCCAAGTCCATGATTTCGCCGAAGATATGGGAATGCATCGCAAACATGGCGCCGAACAGGAACGTGAACCACGGTACCTGCGAAACATGGTTCAGCCAGCTCGCGAGCACGAAGACGAGCAGGTAACCCGCCTGGTTCAGGATGTCGAACCCAGGACGTCCTTTGAACGCGAACGGCGGACAATTGTACAGCGCCGTGGCAGCGAGCAGGGCCGCGAACCAGACGAGCGCCTTGGGTCCCAGCAACAGCGTGAACAGGATCGCGAACGGCACCTGCACCAACGCGATCCGCCACGGCAAGCGCGCGAGCCGCTCCGGTGTGCCGCGCGCCCCAAACAGGTACGTGCCTTTGCGCGGGTTGAATCGATCCACCTCGAAGTCGACGACGTCGTTCCAGCCGTAGATCAGCAAACCCAACGGGAAGGTCACATACAGGAGACCGAGCCAGAACTCTGCCTGAGCCAGGACATTGCGCCCCCCGACCGGCACGAGATAAAACCAGATTGAGGTGAGCCAAAAGCCTGGCCGCGCCGCCTTGACTACGAATGCGATCTCATCCGCGAGCCGGCCAAGGTCGATCACCTATACCCTGCCGCCTGCAGGCTGAACAACTCGGCATACAGCCCGCCTCGCGCCACCAGCTCCCCGTGCGTCCCCTGATCCACCAGCTCGCCGCCCTGGAGCACCAGGATCCGGTCCGCCATCCGCACCGTCGAGAAGCGATGCGAGATGAGGACCGCCATCCTCCCCTTGGTGAGCTCCGCGAACCGCAGGAACACCTCATACTCAGCGCGTGCGTCGAGCGACGCGGTGGGCTCATCGAGGATCAGCACCTGGGCGTCGCGCATGTAGGCCCGTCCCAGTGCCACCTTCTGCCACTCGCCTCCCGACAGCTCGACGCCGCCGTCGAACCGCCGGCCGAGCATCTGGTCGTAGCCCTTGGCGAGACGGGAGGCGACCGAATCGGCCAGGCTGCGGCGCGCCGCTTCGCGCACGCGCGCGTCGTCCTCCAGCGCCTCGACCTGGCTCACCCCGATGTTCTCCTTCAGGACGAAGTCGTAGCGTACGAAATCCTGGAAGATCACGCCGATGTTCTTCCGCAGACTGCCCAGGTCGTACTCCCGCAGGTCCACGCCGTCGAGCAGGATGTGGCCCTCGTCGGGATCGTACAGCCGCGCCAGCAGCTTCACGAGCGTCGTCTTGCCCGCCCCGTTCTCCCCGACCAGCGCGATCCGCTCCTCCGGCTCCAACGTGAACGTCAGGTGCCGCACCGCCCAGCGGTCCGAGCCCGGGTAGCGGAACCCCACATCCTGGAACTCGAATCCCCGCCGGATCGGCACCGGCACGGGGCGCGCGCCCGGCTTGGACGTGACGCGTGGCTGCACGTCGAAGAAGGTGAACAGGTCCGAGAGATACAGACTCTGCTCGAACACCTGCGACAGCGAGAGCAGGATGCGCTGGATCAGGTCGCGGCTGGTGCGAAACGAGCCGGCGAGGAAGGTGAGCGCACCGAGCGAGAACCGTCCTAGCACCGTCAGATAGATCGTCACCGCGTACGCGCCGTAATAACCGAGCGTGCCGATCGTGACGAACAGCGTGGATACGAGGTTGCGCTTGATCGCGAGCTTCTTATTGGCATCGTAGAACTCGTCGGACAGCTTCGCATACCGGCCCACCAGGAAGTCCGACAGGTTGAACAGCTTCACCTCTTTCGCCATCTCGTCCGACGCGCCCGCGTAGCGGAGGTAGTCGAGCAGTCGCCGCTCCGGCGTCCACTGGAACAAGAGCGAGTAGCCGAGCGCCGCATAATGGGTCTCGCCCAGGAACGACGGCACGACGGCCACCACCAGCAGCAAGAGCAGCCACGGGAGCTGCACGAGCAGCACCGCCGCGAGCGAGATCAGGGTGACGAGATCCTGCGCCGTGGCCAGCAGCAGCGCCACGAGCCCGATCCGACCCACGGTCTGGCGGCGCGCGCGCTCCAGGTGATCGTAGGTCTCCGCGTCCTCGTACTGAGCCAGGTCGAGCGTCGCCGCATGCTGCATCAGCCGCACGCTGATACGGTTCGAGAACAGGTCGCCCAAGAGGCTCTCGAACAGCGACGAGAGGCGGGCCAACCCCTCCCCGCCGACGGCGATGCCGAGCTCGAGCCCCACGAGACCCCCGAGCGACCACCAGTCCACCACCCCTCCGGCCGCGCGCGCCTGCATGGCGGCGATCACGCCGTCGATGATCAGCTTGCCGATCCACAGGACGGCGAGCGGGATGAACGAGCGGAGCGCGCGGAGCCCGAGAATCGCGACCGTGTATCCGCGGTGGGTCTGGTACACGAGCTTGAGGAGCGGCGGCACATACTTGAGGGCCTGCAGCCGCTCCGACCAGTTGGGAGGCTTGCCGTCGGGCCCGGAGAGCAGGCTCCTGGCGCTCGGCACGATTCCGTGGGGGATGAAGCGCGGCGACGCGGTCACGTTGCTAGAATATAAGGGCGCCGACCATGACGATCTCGAGACGCGACTTCGTGAAGTCCGGAGGCCTGGCTCTCGCCGGAGCGGTCTTCGCCCCCGATCGGCTTCCGCCGGTCCGTCTCGCGCGCGATCACCCGACTCTGGTGTGCCTGTTCCAGCGCGGCGCGGTCGACGGGCTCAGCATGATCGTCCCGCATGGCGATCCCGTCTATTACCGAGACCGCCACAGCATCGCCGTACCCGAGCGTGATGTGCTTGACCTGGACGGCTATTTCGGACTCCACCCGCGGCTCGCGGCGCTCAAACCGCTGTGGGACTCGAAGTGCCTCGCCGCGATTCATGCGATCGGACCACCGAGCGCGGTGCGGAGCCACTTCGAGGCCCAGGAAGACATGGAATCGGGCACGCCGGGCGTGAAGGGGACGCCGGACGGCTGGCTCAACCGCTCCTGCCGGTGCGACCGGACGCGTGCCACACCGTTCCGTGCGGTCTCCTTCGGGCCCGAGCCGCCGCGCATCCTGGCGGGCAGCGCACCGAGCCTCGCGATCCACGATCTGCGAGCGCACGGGTTCGGCGCGCCGCAGCCCGCGAACGGGGCCGATTACCCGCGCAGCAGGTTTGGCACGTCCCTCAGCGAGATCGCCCAGCTCATCAAGGCCGACGTAGGCCTCCAGGTGGCGTTCGCGGACCTGACCGGGTGGGACACACACGTGAATCAGGGCGCGACGGATGGGCCGCTGGCGAGGCGCTTGCGCGAGCTGGCGCAGGGGCTTGGAGCCTTCACGCGCGATCTGGGGGAGCGGATGCACGACGTGGTGGTGCTGACGATGTCCGAGTTCGGTCGCACCGTGCGCGAGAACGGTACCTCGGGCACCGATCACGGGCACGCGACGGCCATGCTCGTGCTGGGCGGCCCGGTGAACGGCGGCAGAGTTTTGGGGAAGTGGCCCGGGCTCGGGGACCGTGACGTCGCCGTGACTACCGACTTCCGCGACTTGTGCGCCGAGCTCCTGGCGCGCCACTTGGGCGCCCGAGACCTGTCCGCGATCTTCCCGGGATTCACTGCCGACCCGAACCGATTCCCGGGCGCGATTCGCGGGTGAACCCGCGCATTAGGGGCCGATCGCCTCTTCCAGCGCCGCGAGCAGCGGTTCGAGCTCCCAGGAGTCGTCGTGTCGCACGCCGTTGATGAAGAACGTCGGTGTGCCGTTGACCCCGCTCGTGACACCGCTGCGGAAGTCTTCCCGCACGCGCGGCGCATACGCTCCGCTGCTGAGCTCTTTGCGAAACCGCGCGACATCGAGACCCAGGTCGCCCGCGTATTCGATCAGATACTCGCCGTCCAGCGCGAACTGTCGCTCGAACAAGCGGTCGTGCATCTCCCAGAACTTGCCCTGCGCGGCCGCCGCCTCGGCAGCCTCCGCCGCTTGCTCAGCGTGGGGGTGGCTCTGACGCAGCGGGAAGTTGCGGAACACGAACCGCAGCTTCGGTCCCATCTGTTGCTGGATCGCTTTGACGATGGGGTACGCGCGCCCGCAGTGCGGGCATTCGTAATCCCCGTACTCAACCAGCGTAACGGCCGCGTCGGCCGGGCCCCGGATGTGGTCTCGCCTGCCGACCGGCAGTGTCAGTGCTGCGGCCGCATCGCGGTTGGTCACGCGGGCGCCCGCTCGCCGGCGACGGCCTCGAGGGCACGCAGGATGCCGTCCGCGCCCGGGTTGACGGCAACGGGCGACACGTAGCTCCACCGAATGACTCCGTCACCGTCGATCACGAACAACGCTCGCTCGCTGAACCCGTCGCCCTCGCGGTACACGCCGTAGCGCCGCGCCACCGCCCCCTTGGGCTCGAAGTCCGCGAGGAGGGGGAAGTGGAGCTTGCGCTGGTCGGCGAACGCTCGGTGGCACCAGACGCCATCCACTGAGATGCCGAGCAGTTGTGCCCCGTAGCGCTCGAATTCGGACCGAACCTCGTTGTACAGCGCCATCTGATCGCCGCACACCGGGCTCCAGTCGGCGGGATAAAACGCCAGAATCACCGGCTGGCCGCGGTAGTCACGCAGGGAGACGGTCTGATCCGGCGCACTGTGCAAAGTGAAATCGGGCGCCTGGGTCCCGGCCGCAAGCGGAGCCGCGGCAGCGGGATTCGTGTCGGGCATCTGGTGTTCCTTTCTCAGCGGTTCCGAGTCTCGGATTCCTCCGGGACGATCGGCAAATCGAGCCGGTCGGCGTTGCGCAGCACGGCGATCGTCGTGCGCGCACCGATCCGCTCGGTGACGAGCAGGCGATGCAAATCATCGATCCCCGAAACCGTTTGCCCGTCGAAGCCGATGATGATGTCCCGCG
>Ga0075423_10000080_pt1 | contig 55577 bp, 51 predicted proteins | sample SoiMethybrSBSTD2_FD_80114 | JGI IMG/M metagenome (GOLD analysis project Ga0075423, IMG submission 80114) | Bulk soil microbial communities from a Populus tree surrounding site in Tennessee, USA - Soil MetaG P. TD hybrid SBSTD2 | ecosystem: Environmental > Terrestrial > Soil > Tree plantation... | reverse complement strand
TCCGCCCGGAAGCGATTGTTCATGGCATACATCAGGGTCTTGCCCGAGCGCTTGGCCGCTTCCGCCATCATCTGCGCCTCGGACGCGTTGCGCGCGGGAGGCTTCTCGCAGAGGACGTGCTTGCCGTAGTCCAGCGCGGCGAGCGTCATGGGGGCGTGGAGGTGGTTGGGGGTGGAGATGATCACCGCGTCCAGATCGCCCAGGCGGAGGAGCCGCTCGTAGTCCGAGAGCGCGTGCGGCACCTTGAAGCGCTCCGCCACGACGCGCGCCTTCTCGGGATCGTCGTCACAGACCGCGTAGATCTCGACGTCCTTCATGCGCGCGAGGGCGGGCAGGTGGTTCACCTGCGCAATGGCTCCCACCCCGATCAATCCGAGGCGGGTCAGATCCTGACTCAAGGCGGGCGCTCCTGATTCCAACGTGAGGGTGAGTGCCTAAACCTCGCGCGAGTATAGGAATACGGCCGGCGAAATCAAGGCGAATCGGGACGGAGCGCTTTCAAACGACGCATCTTCTTCCACAGGCCTTGACGCGTGAGCCCCAGCGAGCGCGCGGTGTCCGCCTTGTTCCCTCCGTGCGAGTCGAGCGCGCTCCGGATGAGCTCCGCTTCGTAGGCGAGCGTTCGCCGTTTCAGGTCCAAGGTCGCGCGGTCGCGCACGAGCGAGGCCTGCGAGGGCGCGAGTCGAAGGCCCAGCGAACGACGGGTGACCCAGCCCTCGCGATCCAGCGCGTGACAGGCGCGCTCGAGCGCGCCCATCAGCTCGCGGACGTTTCCCGGCCAGGAGTGCTCGGCCAGCGCGTGGAGCGCGTCGTCGCGGATGCCGCGCACCGCTACGCGGTCGCGCCTCCGGAGCCGGCCCAGGAAATGCGTGGCCAGGAGCGGAAGATCCTCGAGGCGGTCCCGAAGCGGGGGCACCTCCAGCGTCAGGACGTTCAGCCGATAGAAGAGGTCGGCGCGGAAGCGACCGGCGCCCACCTCGCTCTCCAGATTTCGATGCGTGGCGGCCACGATGCGCACGTCGACCCGCCGGGAGCGCGAATCCCCCACGCGGCGCAGCTCCCCTTCCTGGATGACGCGGAGGAGGCGGCTCTGGACGGAGGGACTGGCGTCCCCGATCTCGTCCAGGAAGAGGGTCCCCTGATGCGCCGCCTCGAACAGACCCATCCGGTCCGCGTGCGCCCCGGTGAACGAGCCCCGCGCGTGTCCGAAGAGCTCGCTCTCCACCAGGGTGTCGGTGATCGCGCCGAAGTTGTGCGGGACGAAGGGCCCGGTCTCGCGAGGGGAGAGAAGATGCAGCGCCCGGGCGACGAGCTCCTTCCCGGTGCCGGTCTCCCCCTGGATCAGGACGGTGGCGTGGCTCCGCGCGAGCGCCTGGATCCGATCCCCGAGTCGGAGAAGCCCCGGACTCCGGCCCACCAAGCCCAGCGCCTCGGCCCACGGCCCGAATCCCTCGATGTCCCCGCCCCTCCCTACCGCTAGGCCGTGAGCCTCACCTCGCGAGTCCCCGGCAGGACCTGTCCGATTCGATGGCAGTCGTGACGCGCCCGGGCGAGCGCGCGCTCCATGGCGTCGAGGTCCGAGCCTTTCACGACGAGGATCATCCCCAGGCCCATGTTCCAGACCTCGTAGGCCTCCGCTTCCGCGACCTTCCCCTTCTCCGTCAGGTACCGGAAGACCTCGAGCACGGGCCAGCTCCCGAGCCTCACCTCCGCGGCGAGCCCTTCGGGCAGGACGCGCACCAGGTTTCCGGGGATGCCGCCGCCGGTGATGTGCGCCATGCCGCGGACGGCTCCGGCCGCGCACGCCACGCGCACCGCTGGACCGTAGTAGGGGTGCGGCTTCAGGAGCTCTCCCCCGACCGTGCCGCCGAACGGGAGGGCATCGCCCGGCCCGAGCTTCAGCGTGTCGAGGAGGATCTTCCGCGCCAAGGAGTAGCCGTTCGTGTGGAGCCCGACGGATGGGAGGCCCAGCAGCTGATCCCCGGCCTCGATCTGCTTCCCGTCGATCCACTCGGATTCCGAGGTGATGCCCACGATCGCGCCGGCGAGATCGTAGTCGCCGGGCGCGTAGAGACCGGGCATCTCCGCGGTCTCGCCGCCGATCAGGGCGCACCCTACCGCGCGGCACCCGCGCGCGAGTCCCTCGACGACCTCTTCCACCCGCTGGGGATCCAGGGCGCCCATCGCGATGTAGTCGAGGAAGAAGAGCGGAGTCGCTCCGTGGACCAGGATGTCGTTCCCACAGTGGCAGACCAGATCTTCCCCGACCGTGTCGTGCTTCCCACAGAGGATCGCGACCTTGAGCTTGGTCCCCACGCCGTCCATGCTCGAGGCGAGGAGCTTCCCCGGGACGCCCGGAATCCGGAACGCTCCGGCGAATCCCCCGAGATCCGCGGCCACGTTGGCATTGAACGTGGAGCGGACCAGCGCCCGGATGCGGTCGACCGCCTCCTCCCCCTTCCGGATGTTCACCCCCGCGTCGCGGTACCGGCTCACGAGGTCATCTCCACGAGAAGATCGGCTTCGGGGGGCGTGAGCGAGAGGGAGCCTACGTCGTGCAGCTCCGCCAGCGCGGCCACCGCCCTCGGCTCGAACTGGGAGCCGGCGTGGCGGCGCAGCTCGGCCAGCGCCCGTTCGACCGGAAGGCCCTTCCGGTACGGACGGTCCGAGGTCATGGCGTCGAACGCGTCACAGACGTGGATGATCCGGGCGCCCAGAGGCACGTCGGAATCCACGAGCCCGCTGGGATACCCGCGTCCGTCGGGGCGCCAGTGATGGGTGCGCACCATCGCGGCCGCGGTGCGGAGCGCGCGGATCTGTCCCACGATGCGCGCCCCCGCCTCCGGATGGCGCATCATAAGCCGGCGCTCGTCGGGATCGAGTGCGTTCGGCTTCCGGATCACCTCCGGGCGCTGCGCGATCTTTCCGATGTCGTGACAGAGTGCCGCGTAGTGGATGGTCTCCACCTCGTCCTCGGGCAGGCCGAGCCGGCGCGCGACGCGCACCGAGTACTCCGCCACCCGCACGGAGTGCTCGTGCGTGTACGGATCCACGGCATCCAGCACGACGCTCAAGGCGCGCACGAAGCTCACCAGGTCGCCTTTGAGATCGGCGTAGAGCCGGAGAGCGTAGCGCGCGAAGAGGAGCGGGAGCACGAGAAGGAGCACGCCGGGGATGCCCGCGACCGAGCGCACCTGCGCGAAGAGGAGACCGAATCCGATCGAGAGCGCGTACTGGGGCACGCCGTCCCGGAACTGGCGCCCCCAGATTCGCCCCGGGTCCTCCCCGCGGCGTGCTCCGAGGACGAGACTCACGGCGCTGGTGTTGAGCATGAAGTAGAGGGATCCCGCCAGCAGCACCGGCACGAGGTCGCGGCCGAGGTCGAGCGCGCCGAGCGAGCCGCCGGCGGCGAGATAGGCCGCCCCGGCGAGGATCGTGGTCGAGGCGTAGAGCCCGGCGTTCAGGATCGCCTCTCCGGCGGGGCGCCGGAGGATCATCATCTGCGCGATGACCGTGGTGACGAGGTCGAGGGTCCCCGCGATCCACGGCCCGAAGAGGAGGAACGCGCCCACGTCCAGGATGGACGCGATCGTCATCGTGCCACCGCGCACCGTCGGAACCGGGAGCGCCTCCGCCACGACGAGTAGCAGCACCCACAGCCCCACACCCCACGCGTCCCACCGCGTCTGCTTCACCTCGGGACCGCCGAAGAGCGCGAGCAGAACGGGGAGGGCGGCCAGGAACGAGGGCAGGAGCAGCCACAGAAGCCGCGGCGACCACGCCGCGCGCGGCGCCTCGTCCGCCTTCGGCCCGGCCGGCAGGATCAGCTCCGTTTCCAGTCTTCGGCCCACAGCCCCTCCCCTCGCGAATGGGTTCCGCTTTCCGCACGGAGTGTGCCAGGGAGCGCCTCCGCGCGCCAGCCGGCAACGCGCGGTCTCACGCTCCCGTAGGAGACCCCCGCCCGCGGCGCGCGGCGGCGCCGCCGCGTCGGCGGCTCGACGGCGTCAACGAAGCAGCCGGGCGGTGTCGTCCAGGGTGAAGCGGGTCATCTCCATGATCGCGTCCGCCCGGCGGAGGATCTCCCGTCGGTCCACGCGGAGCAGACCTCCCACGCCGAAATCCTCGACCGTGAAGGAAGCCATGACGCATCCATAGACCACGGCGGCCCGAAGGGTGCGGTCGGTGACGCGGCCCATCCGCGCGAGCGCCCCGAAGAAGCCCCCCGCGAACGTGTCCCCTGCCCCCGTCGGATCGATCACGCTCTCGATCGGTACCGCGGGGCACGTGAAGTAGAGGTCCCGTCGTTGCAAGAAGGCGCCGTGCTCTCCCTGCTTGATGACCACGACCTCGGGGCCGAGCTCGAGAATGGCGCGCGCGGCCTTGTGCGTCAGCGGCTCCCCGGTCAGCTCGCGGGCTTCCTCCTCGTTGATGATGAGGATCCGGACCCGCTTCATGATCTCGAGCAGCTCCGGACGCTTCCCGTGGATCCAGTAGTTCATCGTGTCGCAGAGCACGAGCCTGGGGTTCCGGAGCTGGTCCAGCACCTCGCGCTGGAGCACGGGATCGATGTTCGCGAGGAAGACGTTCGTGGACGCGCGAAGGCGGTCGTTCAGCTTGGGCCGGAACCGCTCGAAGACGTTGAGCTCGGTCCGGCGTGTCTCCCGGGTGTTCATGTCGCGGCTGTAGACCCCTTCCCACCGGAAGGTCTTTCCCTCCTGCACCTCGAGGTGGGAGAGATCCAGCTCCGGCTGCTCGAGCGCGCGCCGCGCCTCGACGGGAAAATCGCTCCCCACCACCGCGACCAGCGCCACCGGGAGGAAATGGCGCGCCGCGAGGGAGAAGTAGGCGGCCGAGCCACCGAGCACCTCCTCCACGCGGCCCGCGGGGGTCTCGATGGTGTCGAGGCCGAGGGATCCGACGACGGCGATGGTCACGGCTACATCGACTCCGGCGCGCTCACGCCGAGGAGGCCGAGCCCCTGACGGAAGACGACGCCCGTGGCACGCGTGAGCAGGAGCCGCGCGGCGGTCACCGCGGCGTCGGGTCCGACCACGCGGTGCTGGTGATAAAACGAATGAAACTTGGCCGCCAATTCCTTGAGGAACATGGGGATCCGATGAGGCTCCCGATGCCTGGCCGCGGCGGCGACGAGGGAGGGAAAGCCGGCGAGACCGCGCAGCAGCGTGAGCGTCTCCGCCTCGTGCAAGAGATCGGCCCGGGCCGCGCCTGGATCCGGCTCGGGGATCCCCTGCGCGCGCGCGTACTCGAGCACGTGCGCGATCCGCGCGTGCGCGTACTGGACGTAGTAGACGGGGTTGTCCTCGCTCCGCTTCACCGCCAGCTCGAGGTCGAAATCGAGCGGGCTCTCGGCCCGCCGCATCAGGAAGAAGAACCGCGCCGCGTCCACGCCGACTTCCTCCACGAGATCCTCGAGTGTGATGAACTCCCCCGCGCGCTTCGACATCTTGACGGGCTCTCCGCCCCGGAGGAGGCGTACCCACTGGATGAGGATGACCTCGAAGCGTTCCCGGCGGTATCCCATCGCCTCGATCACGCCCTGCATCCTCTGGACGTGGCCGTGATGATCCGGGCCCAGGAGATCGATCAGGCGGTCGAATCCACGCGAGAACTTGTCGTTATGGTAGGCCGCGTCGGCGAGGAAATACGTCGGCTCCCCGTTCCCGCGCACGATGACGCGATCTTCTTGATCCCCGAAGGCGGTGGACCGGAACCAGAGCGCGCCGTCGCGCGTCTCGGTGAGGCCCCGCTCGCTCAAGCGCTCGCGCGCCTTCTCGACCAGCCCGCCGCGGTGGAGCTCGCTCTCGCGGAACCACCGGTCCATGCGCGCGCCGAAGCGATCCAGATCCTTCTTCTGACGCTCGAGCATGCGGTCGATGCCCCAGCCCGCGAAGCGAAGCCTCCGATCGCGCTCGGGCAGCCCGAGCCAGACCCGGCCCTCGGATTCCGGAACCGAAGCCGCGACGTCGATCACGTAGGACCCGGCGTAGCCCTCGTCGGGAATGGGCGGAGCCGGAAGGCCGACCCGCTCGGCGAACCGCGATTCGATCGAGGCGCCGAAGAGCTCCGCCTGGAGCCCCCAGTCGTTCGCGTAGAACTCGCCCCGTGCCTCGTATCCCGCCGCGTTCAGGATGCGGATCAGCGCGTCCCCGATGCTCGCCGCGCGCGCGTTCACCACGTTCAGGGGTCCCGTGGGATTCGCGCTCACGTACTCGATGAGGATCTTCTCGCCGCGCCCCGCGCTGGAGGTGCCGTACCGTTCCGGCGCCTCGAGGATCCGCCGCAGATTCGAAGCGAGCCAGGCCGGGGCGAGCCGGAAATTGAGGAATCCCGCCCCCGCGATCTCCGGAGGGAGGGCGACATCCGGCTCGACCTCCAGCGCCTCGCGCAGGATCTCCGCGATCTGGCGCGGGGGCTTCTTCGCGGTCTTGGCGAGTGTCAGCGCGACGGGGGTGGCCCAGTCTCCATGCTCGGGCTCGCGTGGAACCTCGACGTCGATCCGCGCGCCGTCGGGGAGCGTGAGCCCCGCCCGCGCGATCGCCTTCTCGAGTCGCTCGGCCAGATAGGCCTCAATCGGCCACGGTTTCTCGGCGGGCATCGCCCCAGAGCTTGTCCAGGAGGTAGTACTCGCGGGCACGCGCGTGAAAGACGTGCACCACGAAATCGACGTAATCGAGGAGGATCCAGCGGCGCGCCTCGTACCCCTCGACGTGCCACGGCTTGATTCCCCGGGCGCGCATTCCTTCGTCCACGGCGTCGGCGATCGCGCGGGTCTGGACCTCGGACTGCCCGGTGGCGAGCACGAAGTAGTCGCACACGCCCTCCAGCTCCCGGAGGTCCAGGATCACGACGTCCTCGGCCCGCTTGGTCAGGGTGAGACGCGCGGCCTCGCGCGCGAGATTCTGGGCAGGGATGTCCCGGGCGGGAAGCTGGCTCAACGCTCGCGGGTCACCGCGTACCGCACGGCGCTCTGCAACGATTCACGGATCTCCAGATTCGGGATCGCCTCGAGCTCCTCCTCGGCGCGCTCGGCCAGCTCCGCGCTGCGCTTCTGGCTGTAGGACACGCCGCCGTGCACCGTCACGAACCGAACGACGTCGGACCAGTGCCCATTCCGGAAATCGCGCGACCGGATGAGGTCTTCCATCTCGCGCCGCTCGCGCGCGGGCGCCTCGCGGAGCGCGTTGATCAGCGGCAGCGTGATCTTGCCTCCGTCCAGGTCGTTCCCCATCGCCTTCCCCGTGATCGTCTCCGCGCCCAGGTAGTCGAAGAGATCGTCCGTGATCTGGAACGCGAGGCCCAGGGCACGGCCGAACCGGTTCAGGGCCGCGCGATGCTTCGCGCCCGCGCCTCCCTCGTTCGCGCCCAGCTCGCAGCCCGCGGACATGAGGCACGCGGTCTTCTCGTCGATCACGCGCATATATTCCCGCTCGCTCAGGTCGAGCCGGTTCTTCTGCTCGATCTGGCGCAGCTCTCCCTGGCTCATGCGATGCGTCGCCTCCGCGAGGAGATCCATGGCTTCGTACATCCGCTTCGTGACCAGGATGGAGAACGCCTTCGAGTAGAGATAGTCGCCCATGAGAATGGCGGTGTCGTTGTTGAACGCGCTGTTCACGGTGGGGAGCCCGCGGCGGAGGAGGCTCTTGTCCACGCTGTCGTCGTGGATCAGGGTCGCGGTGTGGATCAGCTCCACGACGACCGCGCCGAAGATCGCCTCGTCCGTGACGCGGCCGAATCCCTTCGCGGCGAGGAGGACGAGCGTGGGGCGGAATCGCTTTCCGTAGGCGCGGTGCAGGTGCGCGCCCACGGTTCCGACGAGGCCGACGTCGCAGAGGAACGCGTCATCGAGCTCGGTTTGAAACCGCTCGAACGGCTCCGCGATCGGGCTCCGGATAGTCTCCAGCGTCGGTGCTTCCGCCGGAAGGACTTCTGGCGCGTGTCTGCGAGCGGTCAATGGGCTCCCTAGCGCAAGGTTTCGATTGTGAATCGGCGGTCAGCCTAGGTCCCGGAGCCAGGGGTGTCAACCGAAAACCCGGTCTTGAGGCGCGTCAGAAGAGCCTCCCGGCGGTTCAAGGAGGGCTCTTCCAGCACTTCTTCGAGGAGCTGATTCAGGATTTCACCCACCTTGGGTCCGGGACCGAGATCGAGGACGCGCATGACGTCTGACCCGTCCACCTGGAGATCCCGCACGGAGAGCGCCTCCTCCGCCTCGAGGATCCGCTCGACCCGGGAGCGCAGCTCCTCGAGGTAGTGCGGGAAACCGGTCTTGAGACCGTTGCCCACGTTGTCCGCGATCCGGAGATCGAAGAGATCCGCGATGGCATCCACGCCGACGTTCCGGACGAAGCGGCGCACCGCGGCGTCGGTCCACTCCGGCCGGTAGTCGAACATGTGCTGGCGCACGAGGTGCGCGACGCGCTCGGTCAGGTCCCGGCTGAAGCGGAGCCGCTCCATCGCGTCCCGCGCCATGCGCTCCCCCACGAACTGGTGGTTGTAGAACGTGGCCTCTCCATCCTCCCGCTCCTCCCTGGTCCGCGGCTTCCCCACGTCGTGGAAGAGCGCCGCGAGGCGAACGACGGGCTTCTGCGGCGGCGCCGCGTCGCAGGTGTAGAGCGTGTGGAAGTAGACGTCGTACGCGTGATAGCGGTTCTGCGGCACCGCGATCGTGTCCGCCAGCTCCGGCAGCCAGTGGCGGAGGAGTCCGGCGTGTCGCAGCACCTCGAAGCCCCGCGAGGGCTCGCGGGCGCCGAGCATCTTCAAGAGCTCGTCCCGCACGCGCTCCGCCGCGACGCGGGCCACTTCTTCGTGCGCGTCGGGAAGGGCGCGCTCGGTCTCCGTCTCGAGATCGAATTCGAGCGTGGCGGCGAAACGCGCCGCGCGGATCGGGCGGAGACCATCCTCGCGGAACCGCTCCCCGGGATTTCCCACCGCGCGGAGCAGGCGTGCCTTCAAATCGGGGATCCCGCCCGAGGGATCGACGAGGCGATCGTGGAGCGGATCCCACGCGATGGCGTTCACCGTGAAGTCCCGGCGCCGGAGGTCCTCCTCCAGCTCGCGCACGAAGGTGACCTGCTCGGGACGGCGCGCGTCCCGGTACTCGGATTCAACGCGGAAGGTGGTGACCTCGCAGGGACCGGCCTCGGTGAGGACGGTGATCGTCCCGAATCGCGCTCCGGTGGCGATCGACTTTGGAAAGAGCCGGAGCACCTCGTCGGGAAGGGCGCTCGTGCCCAGGTCCCAGTCTTGAGGAGCGGGCTTCTCGCCGAGGAGGAGCTCCCGCACCGCGCCGCCGATCACGTACGCGCGATGGCCGGACTCTTGAAGCCGGCGCAGCACGTCGAGGATCGGCTCGGGAACCTGGCTCCTGGATTGCAGGACTCCGCTCATGTCACGGATGGTATCAGAGCTTGCGGGAGCGCGGCGCCGTCCCTAGCATGGGCGCATGCGCCCGCGCCGCCTCCTCGTCGCAATCCTGGGACTTGTCGTCGCGCTCTGGAGCCTCGTGTCGCCTCCACGAGGCGCCTCGGCCGAGCGCCTCTTCCTCACCTCGGCCGAGCAGGGACCCTGGCTCGCCGCGGACAAGGAGCTCCACTTCGCGGGCTCGCTCGCGATCGCGGCCTCGCTCCGCGTGGAAGGCCAGAGCCGCGCCCGCTCTCTCGGCGCGACGTTCGGTGTCGGTCTCTTGAAGGAGGTCTACGACGTGACGCTCAAGCCCCGCCGCATGGGCCGCGGCTCGAGCTGGAAGGATCTCGCCGCGGATCTAGCCGGCGCGGTGGCCGGCGTCGCGCTCGTCGCCGCGATGGATCGGTAGCACCGCGACGGCCTGCAGACCCTCTTTGCTCGGCAGCGTGATCGTGAAGCGCGCCCCGGACCCCGCCACGTTCTGCGCCGAGATCCTCCCCCCGTGGTTCTGGATGATCCGATAGCTGGCGGGGAGACCGATGCCGTGCCCTTCCGGCTTCGTGGTGAAGTGCGGCTCGAAGAGGCGTCGCATGGCCTCGTCGGGGAGACCCGGGCCGTTGTCCTCGATCGTGAGCTCGACCTGGCCCGCCGCGAGCTTGAGCCGGGTCCGGACCACGATCCGCGGCATCGCGGACTTGGCACCCCGGAGCGCGTCCGCGGCGTTGCTGAACAGGTTGAGCAACACCTGCTGCACCTGGCCGGGGTCGAGATTCAAGGACGGCACGTCCTCCGACAGATCGAGGTGGAACTCGACCCGCTCGTACTTGTTCTGGGGCGTGATGAACTCGACGGTCTTCCGGATCACGTCGTTCAGCCGGGTCGGCTGCTTCCTCGCCACCTTGTGCGAGAAGTCCATGAGGCCCTTCGTGAGCACCGCCATCGCGCTCGCCTGCTCGAAGATGATCTTGGCGTTCTCCTGAGCCTTCTCGGGAGTCATGGTTCCCACGCCCATCAGGAAGAACTGCGCCCGGGCGGAGATCGCCGCGAGGGAATTGTTCAGCTCGTGGCCGATCTCCTCCGCCATCTCTCCCTTGGCCGCGAGGCGCTCCGTGCTGATCAGCTCGTCCTTGGCGCGCTCCAGGGCGATGTACCGGGCGCTCGCTTCCTTGATGAGGAGCAGGGGCACGAAGAAGAAGATGAGCCCGTAGTACCCGATCGTCATGTAGGAGACGACCACCAGGGGCGAGAGGAAGAAGAGGGCCGCGGAGGAGACGAGGGAGTGGTAGTAGAGATACTCCTCGCGCCAGGTCTGGAGGAGCCGGCGGCGCGCGCTCAGCGCGACCGCGGCCGCCACGAGGAGCGTGTTCACGATGAAGTACACGGCGGACGCTCCCACCCAGGGGAGCACGAGCGAAATGGCGAAGGTGCCGGCCGGCGCGCCGCCGTGCCCCGCCATCGGCACGCCCCCCAGGAGCGCGTAGACGAGACCCGCCGCGGACAGCGCCAGGACGTTCTGTCCCGCGTTGAAGAGCGCCTTGTACCAGACGCGGCGCGAGAAGATGACGTTGGCGATCGAGAACGCGATGGCGACGATCCAGACCGCGGGACGATACCCGAGCAGCACGAGGAGGCTCAGGTCCACGGTGGATGCCATGCTCTCCATGGCCTTCCCCGTGATGGTGGAGAGCCAGAGGCTTTCGGCGAGGAGGCTGACGAGGATCCATCCGGCGACGTGGACAGGACCGAGGGAGCGGAATTCCGGAAACGAGGACGCTAGAACCGCCGCGCCGGCGGCGATGATCCCTGCGACGTAGAGGAAGAGTCCGCGACTCAGGTGGTTTCCTCCGCCATCCGCGGCACCCTACGCCGCGATCACCCGAGGGTCAACGGGATTCGCCGTCCCGGAGCAGCTCTTTGGGGTCCAGGGGCACGGTGCGAACCTCCCGCGGCAGATGGAGGACGAGGTCGCGCGGATTCGCCTTCGCGGCGATCGTGATCTGGCGGAACTCCACCTCCACCGAATCCTCGTCCCCGCCCGCGGCGAGCCAGCGCGGGAAACCGGTCGAGGGATCGGCCGCGAGCCAGACCGAGAGGTTCGGGAGCGAGTCCCCGGGCGAAGCACGATGGAGGCGATACCCCTCGCGCCACGCTCCGGCCACGCGCCGGCGCTCCCGGACCGCGCGGTAGTCGGCCTCGAGGAGCCGCTCCGGCTCCATCACGAGCTGGCGCATCCGCGCCGGCGCGCTCTCCCAGTCGGCGCGGTACACCGTGCGCTCCGAGGGGCGGTACATGAGAAAGGAGCCCTTCTCCTTGTCCACCACGATGTCCTCTCCGCCACGCTCCATGGAGCGGAATCGAAGCCCGCGCCCCGGCAGGAACCAGACGCGCCCCTCGGTGACCTCGTCCGGCCCTCCGAAGGGATCGCTCCGGGTGATGAGGACGCGGGAGGCGAACTCGGGGGCGCGGAGGATCCGCGCCAGCATGTGCTCGACGGCTTCACGGGCCGAGGACGACGCGGGTTGGGCCGGGACCGCGGCGCCGGACAGAGCCGCGATCACGACCAGCGCGAGTACGGGATGCTTCATCGTTCCGCTCCCCCTTCCGAGAGCCCCAGGAGCCAGCGCACGAGCGAGCGCCCTCCGGGCTCGTCGAGCGAGAAGATCGTCCACCCGGGATCGACCTGCGTTCCGTAGCGTACCTTCGCCGGATCCGTGGCGGCGTGATCCTCGACCTTCAGGGTCACCACGCTGCCAGAGAACGTCCACTCGATCCAGCTTGGAATCCGCCCCGCCTCATAGCGCCGCTCCGGACCATACCGCACCCCGATGACTTCGCGCGACCCGCCGGCTCGCGTGAGGGAGAGCGACCGCGGCTCGCCGCGGGCCGAGAGCTCGAGGGTGAACCGGTAGTCCCCGCCTCCGCCGCGCTCCCGGAAGACGCCCTCGAGGCGCCATCCATCGCCGGACTCACGCACGGAGGCGCGCTCGATCTCGCGGCGCACCCAGGGCGCGCTGAAATCCCAGGGAGTCGCCGCGAAGCGCAGGATCCTCCCGTCGACTCCCTCCTCGCCCGAGAGCGTCCCCGATACGCCCAGGCCGTAGCGCCGGATCACGAGGAAGAGCGATTCCCCCTGGAGCGAGGCGTCGAGCACGCGCGCGGGTCCCACGTACCCGATCACGGAGAGGCTCTCGGCGTTGCTTCCCCAGCGCGTTCGCGCGCCTCCCTTTCCCCGGTCCCCGCGTCGCACCGTGATCGATCCCACGCCCCGGGTCGCGCCGTGGGGAGCGGCGTAGGTGGCGAGGAACCGGTCGCGCGCCGCGGTTCCCGAGCTCGCCTTCGGCAGACGAGCGCAGCCTCCGTGAAGGAGCGCCACGCCGAGGGCGGCCCCGAGGAGCGCGGCCATCCGCGCGGCTTGCGCTCCGCCGCGAAAGAGGGCAGGCTTCGGGCCGTGTCGACGGTGCACGAGGAGCTCGCGGTGTGGCGCCCCGCGGAGGGAACGCTTCCTCCCGGAGCCTGGTTCGGCCTCCCCACGCGACGGGGCGGGGTCAGCCGCGGACCCTACGCGTCCCTCAACCTGGGACTCCGGGTCGGGGACGAGCCCGAGGCCGTGGCGCGGAACCACGCGATCGTCTTCCGGGCCCTCGGCGTGCCCGAGCCGGGTCCCCTTCGCGTGCGGCAGGTCCACGGCACGCGCATCGTCGGCGCGGAAGAACCGGCCCCCGAGGCGGACGGCTTCCTGCTCCAGGCCGGGGATCCCTGGATGGCGGTCTCGGTCGCGGACTGCGCCCCGGTGGCGCTCTTCGCCAGGGATGGCTCGTGCGGCGCGCTCCTCCATTCGGGATGGCGCGGGGCGCGCCACGGCATCGCGCCCGCCGCGGTCCGGCTCCTGGGCGAGCGGGGAATCCCACCCTCGGAACTCGTGGCTTCCATCGGTCCTTGCATCCATGCCTGTTGTTACCCCGTCGGACCCGAAGTGATGCGCGAGTTTCCGCGCGAGGCGCTGCGCCCCCATCCCCAAGGGACCGCGCTGGACCTCCCGCGCGCCATCGCCCTCTCGCTGGTCCAGGCCGGCCTCGAGGAGACCGCGATCCACGCGGCGCCGGAGTGCACGTCGTGCGCGAGGGACTCGTTCTATTCCCACCGCCGGGATCGGGGCGTCACGGGCCGCCACTGGGCGCTCGTTCACCTCGCGCGGTGAGCTGCATCGTCCCGGTCTCCATCGCCGGGTCCGCGTGCGGAAGCAGCGTCCGGACCGCCCGCCGATAGGCCTTCCGTCCCAGGAATCCCAGCCAGAGTCCGAGCAGCGTCCCGCCCAGGACGTCGACGGGGTAGTGGTCCCCCACGTAGATGCGCGAGAAGGAGACCGCCGCGGCGTAGACGTACGCGACGATGCGGGCCTCCGGAAAGACCGCCGCGACCACCGGGGCGGCCGCGAAGAAGTTCGTCGCGTGGGTCGAGGGGAAGGAGTACGAATGCCGGACCCCGAAGAGAGGGAGCGCGTCCACGAGCGCCGCGGACGGCCGTGCTCTCCGGAAGACGGGTTTCAGGATGTGGCTGCTCAGCTGATCCCCCGCCGCGATGGTGAGGGCCAGGATCACGAGGCCGATCGCCCCGCGCCGTCCGCGCAGGAGCGGGAAGAGCACGGCCACGAGCACGAGGAGCGGAATCTTCCAGGGACCGGGATCGGTGAGCGCGATCATGATGGGGTCGAGCCACGGCTGATGCATCCCGTGGTGGATCGCCCGGAAGATCGCGACGTCCCAGGCTTCGGGCGTCATACCCCGGTGATCAGAAGTCCGCGCCGAGCGTCACGAAGTGTTGCGAGGAGCCCAGGGTGCGCTGGAAATCGGTGCGGCGTCCGAAATCGTAGCGGAGGATGAAGTAGCCGAGGTTGATGCGGGCGCCCGCGCCGAAGGCGAAGAGAGCGGCGTCCGAGTGCAGCCCTCCCTCCGTGGAGAAGAAGCGGGGCCTGTCCCCCTTCTGCCAGGCGCTCGCCGCGTCCAGGAAGAGCACCCCGTTGATCCCCCCCAGGCTGATGCGTCCCGGCCACCCGAACCGCAGCTGCTCGATGAGCGGGAAGCGGAACTCGAGGTTCGCGAGGAGCGCGCTCGAGCCCACGAGGTCGCCGTAGTCCACGCCGCGGAACGTGAACGCGCCGCCGAAGCGGAAGAGCCGCGGGTCGCGCCCGAAGCTGGAACCGCCGATGAAGCGCTGCGCGATGGCGTAGCTGTGGTGGATGTTCGTGTAGCGGCGCCAGTCCATCAGGACGGTGGTGTAGGAGACGTCGCCGAAGGCGTGCTCCACGTTGTAGCTGGAGCGTCCTCCATTGATCGGGCCGGTCGAGCCGTAGAGCGCGTTGTCCGCGACCAGGCCGACGCTCGGCGCCACGTAGAGGTAGGTCTTGTCCGCGGTCTGCTGCGAGACCGTCTGGAGGTCGTAGTTATAGAGCAGCACGCCCTTGTCGAGCGCGGCCGCCTCGACGCCGTATTCGATGCGGCGGAACCGGCTGAACGGACGCGCGAGCATGAACGCGCCGCCGCGGTAGACGTTGCTCTCCACCTGGTCGGTGCTCGGCGACGAGAGGAGGAGGAGGTCGGTGCGGTACTGGAAGGCCGCCACCGTGTAGTTCGTCCGGTGCGCGAGGTTCGAGTACGCGAGGAAGATGTCCGAATTCGCGATGTCGCCGAAGAGATTCAGCGCGACCAGGATGTTGTGATTCCCCAGGACGTCGCTGAAGGACATGACCGTCGAGCCGGCAAATCCAATGTTCGAGGCGAAGAACGCCCCGCCCGAGACGTAATCCCGTGAGAATTTCGGGCGGTAGGGGGCGTGCCGGAACGTGGTGCTGTCCACGAGTGGCTCGCGGTAGACCTGCCGCACGTAGAGGGCGAGGGTGGTGTCCGGCACCGCGGCCCGCGCGGTGTCGGAGGCGGTGTGCGTCCCGCCGATACGCGCCGTGAGGGAATCCACTTCCGCCCCCGGGGTATCGGCCGTTCCCGGGGCCGGCGCGGCGATCACGGTCGAGCCTCCGGCTCGCGTCAGACCGCCCCCGGAGCCCGGAGCGGGGGCCCCGCTCGGGCGGGTCGCTCCGATCGAGCCCGCCGAACCGCTCACGCCCGTGGAGCCGTTCGTCGCCGCGTCGGGAGGATCCAGCGGGCTCCGGCTGACGTCGGAAACGCCCTCGGAGCCTCCCGCCTGGGCCAGAAGCGGCGCCTCGGCGGGAATCGAGGGCGAGGCGAGCACCGGCGGCGAGGCCAGGAACTTGGGCACGTCGCGGATCGAATAGATGTCCCAGCCCCCGCGCGTGAACGCCGAGAAAACGAGCCGCTTCCCGTCACGCGAGAGGGAGATGCACGGGCTCTCCGGCACGATCCCCGAGACGCCGGTGAGCAGATTCGAGAGGCGGAACGTCTCCCCCGTCGTGATGTCCTCGCGGAAGATGTTCGGGATGCCGAACCGGTCCGACACGAACACGATGGAGGAGCCGCCCGGACCCCACTGCGGCGAGATGTTCATGCCGCGCTGATTCGGGAGCGGCGTGACCTTCCCGGTCGCCACGTCGTAGATCGCGATGCCCAGCTTGCCGAAGATGAGCCGGGAGACGTCGGTGTCCGGTCCCTCGTCCGTCGCGAACACGATGCGGCTGCCGTCGGGGGACCACGCGGGATCGCGCACCGCGTACTTTCCACCGAAGACCTCGCGCAGGCCCTTCCCGTCGGTGCCGCACAGGTAGAGCTTGGAGTGACCCCCCTTGAGACCCACGAAGGCCAGCTGGCGTCCGTCGGGCGACCAGGTGGGCGAGTAGATCGCGTCGAGGCCGAATTTGAGCTTCTGCTTCACCTTCCCCGAAGGGATCTCGATCAGATAGATCGCGTCCTGCCCGCCGACCTTCGCGGGGAGCGCGATCCGGCTCTCGTCCGGCGACCATGCGATCGAGGTGTTGAAGAATCGAAGGGTCTCGAAGCTCCCCGTCCGCTCCCCTTCCACCAGCTTCTTGAAGATCCGGCCGTCGAGGGCGGACGCCAAGTACACGTCGTTGTACATGCTCCGGTCGGAGATGAAGACCATCTGGGTTCCGCTCGGCGAGACGGAGGGCGCGACGTTGAAATTGGACTGGTCGCGCTCCGCGTCCGTGAGGCGCTGGGCGATGACGTCGGGCTTGTCGTGCTCGGCGATCTGGGGCAGGTACTCCTTGCGGACCGCTTCCATCCACTTCTTCGAGAGCACGTCGACGCTGAGACCCGTCGTGGACTCGAGCGCCTTGTCCAGGCTCCCCATGCGCCGCGTCCGCTTCAAGATCTCGCCGATCTTCTGGATGCCGTACGTGTCGGCGATGAACTCGAAGATGGACTGGCCGAAGCGGTAGACCCGGATGTCTCCGACGTACTCCAGCACGCGGAGCGGCGTCAGGTAGCCCTCGAGCGAAGCGTCGCGCAGCCACATCTTGGTGTTGTTGTCGATCTCCGCGATGGAGAGGTACTCGGCCATGCCCTCCATGAACCAGATCGGAGGGGACGAGGCGAAGGGATTCCCGACCAGGCTCTGGCGGTCTCCGAAGAGAATGTCGACCTGGAAGGCGTGGACCAGCTCGTGGGTCAGGACGTGATCCAGCTCCCCGTAGGAGCCGGTGAACGGGAGGAAGACGCGCCGCTTCAGGAACTCGGTCACGCCCCCGGTGCCCACTCCGATGAGCTCGGGCGTGATGTTCGTCTGCTCGAAGTCGGTGTGCGAGGCGTAGAGGACGAGGGGAATCTTGGCCTTGATCTGGTGGTCGAGCACCCGGCTCAGCCGGCGGTAGCTGCGCTCCGCCATCACGGCCGCGTTCTGGACCGCTTCCTCCTCGCCCGTATAGTAGTGGACGTCGAAGTGCTCGGTCTTGAGCACGGCCCAGTGAAAGTTCTTGTACTGGACCTTGTTCTGGCCGAAGTACTGGGCGCGCGAGGGGGACGGGAGGAGCAGGACGCCCAGCGCGATCGCGAGAACGAGTGGAACTGAGGTGCTTCTGCCCGTGCTCCCCGACGTCATCCGTTCATCCCTTCCCTAGCTCCGGCAAGCGCAGCCGCTTCAGCGGCTTCCAGGGCAGCCTCGACGGCCTGCGCCGGGATGGCCCCCTGGGCCGATTCGGGCCGGCCACCCCCCTTGCCCCCGAATTTCGAGCAAAGGCCGCCCAGGAGATCGCCCACGGATATTGTACCCGTTGGGGCGGAAAAGTGCGCTCTCGGCGAGTCCTTTCCGGCCGTGAGGAGGGCGATGCCGCCGCGGGCCGATACCAGCGCCGCGAGGGTGCCGATCTCCTCCGGGGTCCGGTCGGGAAAGTGCCGCGCCACCACCGGGCCCAGCACACCCTGCCGCGCCGACTCGACCAGAGCGTCGGCCTCGCGAGTCAGCTCCGCCTTGAGGAGCGACTTCATGCGCTTCTCGAGAGCCGCCCGCTCCTCTTTGAGACGCGCCACGGCGTGCGGGAGATCCGCCTCCCCCGACGTGAACGCGAGGGAGAGATCGCGGAGGAGCCGCGTCCGGTCGCGATGGCGCCGGAGCGCCCGGCCGCCGCACACGAACGCGACGCGGGTGCCTCCCTTGTACTTCTCCGTGGAGAGGATCGCGATGATTCCCACCTGGCCGCTCCGGCGGACGTGCGTGCCGCCGCAGGCCGACCAATCGAAATCCGAGACCTCCACGACGCGCACGATCCCCTCGACGGTCGGGATCTTCCGCAACGGGAAGCGCCCCGCCTCCTCACGCGGCACCTCGTGCACCCGGACCTCGCGGTCCTCCCAGACCACGGCGTTCGCGCGCTCCTCCACGCGGCGCAGGAGGTCCGGGTCGGGCCCCGGGTGCGCCACGTCGATCGAGACCTCCTCTTCGCCCAGATGGAACGAGCGGGTCTCGGCGGACGCGACCTCGAGGAACGCCTGGGAAAGGATGTGCTGGCCGGTGTGCTGCTGCATGTGGTCGAAGCGGCGGTCCCAGTCGAGGACGCCGTGGACGAGGACACCCGGCGCGAGCGCCCCCTCGATCCGATGCCACACGCGACCTTCCTCCTCGCGCGTGTCGGTCACCCGGATCTCGTGGAATCGGCCCCGGTCCGGCGGCTGCCCGCCTCCGCCGGGATAGAACGCCGTCTGGTCCAGCTCGACCCAGAGCGCCCGGTCCCGCTCCCGGGACTGGAGCACCGTGCCTTCGAATTCGCGGATCGAGGAATCTTCGTAGTAGAGGAGCCGGGTCAAGCGATGCCTCGGGACGATGGCGGCCGGCGGGGGAACGACGCGATCGTACACCGTCACGGCCGGGGGCCGCAACGGAAGACGACGGCGCAGCTCAGCGCGCCAGCGCGACGTCCCGCTGCTCGATCAGGTCGGCGATCGCTTCCGTCAATTCGCGCAGCTCGGCGAGGTTCATCTCGAACTGCTCGTCGTGCTCGTAGGCCTTCTCCAGCTCGTGGACGAGACAGTGGAGCCGCTCGATCCGCTCCACGATGTCCCGGTCGAGCCGCGCGACCGAGGGAACCACGCCGTCCCCGTAGACGCGATGGGCGTGGTCCACGAGAACGATCGATTCCGCGAGGAACTCGAGCTTCCGCGCGTCCTGATCCAGCTCTTCGAGGAGATCGGAGAAGTCATCCCGGAACTGCTTGCTCTCGATCCGCTCGAGACGATGCGCCTCGCCGTTCAGGAGCTCCGCGACGCTCGAGCGGAACCGCTTGTCGTCCTCGCGGCGCTGGGAAGGCTCGTGGTAGCCCCGATAGCCCGGAACGTGACGCGCGATGTCGTCCAAGACCTCGACGGTGGCGAGCTTTCCCTGTCGCGTGCGTGGCATCCGATCGTCCTCCTCGATTGCAGTCTGCAATCCGCTCCAGACAAATCCCGTTGTCGCGCTGCTCCGGCGAAACGACCCGCTCCGCGCACGGCCGCGACGTCGCCGACATCGCTATCTGCTTCCCACGATCGCGGATCCCCGATCTCACGGGACCGCGCTTCCGTCCGGAAGCCGGGATCCGTAGCAGGGAGTTTCGCAACTCCCATGCCACGGCGAGGAGAGGTGTCAGGGGATCGTGACGCGAACCGCGTAAGGAGTTGTGAGTAGGGGTGAAGCGCGGAGGGTCGCGCCGGTCCGTCCAATCCGGAGGATACGACCGGAGTGAAGATCGGCGACCCAGCAGGATCCATCGGTGGGATCGACGTCGATTCCATAGGGCTCGATGCCGGTCACGGAAGCGAGCGTCGTCCCCGCTCGCGAGACGAGGCTGAGGCGTCCGGCCCCTGCGTTCGCCGGGCCGCGCTCGCTGAGCCAAAGGTCGCCCGTCGCGGGGTCGACGGCGAGGTCGCTGCCGTTCAGGATCGAAGCGCGCACCAGGGTCGCCGAGCTGTCGCTCGGATCGAGGTAGTAGAGGCTCCCTGCCGCCGCGCGGGTCGCCACCCAGGCGGCCCCCGTCGCTTCGTCGAGCGCGATAGCGCGGATCGGCCCCGCGCCCAGGGACCATGCGTTCAGCGGCACGAGGTCCTGCGCGCGGAACCGCTGCACCTCGCCTCCTTCGGTGCCGACCCACACCGAGGGATCGATCGTGCCCGCTTCCACGATGCGCGGCTCCGTCATGCCCGTGATGGCCCGCTGCGGATTGGGATCGTTCAGGTCCGGGCCGTAGGAATACACGATGCCATCGGCCAGGGACACGACCCATCCGATGTCCCGATTGCTCGAGACGGAGAGATCGCCGGGCGCCCCCACGTCGATCTCGGCGCCCACCGTGGCTCCTTCCGGAGATTTCCGGATCACGAAGCCCGAGCCCTCCGCCGCGAGCCAGACCAGGCCGCTCTTCCGGTCGAGCTCCATGTCGACGTAGGCCTCGCTCGCTTCCAGGCTGTAGAGGACGTCGCGCCCGTCGGGGCTCAATCGCAGGAAGGAAGGCGCGCCCGCCGCGAGCGCATAGATCCTCCGCGTCCCGGGCGTCACGGAATCGATCGCGCTCAGCGCGCTGTCGCCCGTGGCGAGATGGGCGACGAGGCGGTAGACGTACGTCGAATCGTTCTGCACGGTGGAATCCTCGGCCACGCCCACGTTCGCCGGATAGTCCGCGACGCCGAGACTCTGGGGGATGCCCCCGGGCCTCCAGCGCTGCACGCGATAGCCGAGGATTCCCGTTACCTGTAACGGCGGCCAGCGGAGCTCGACGACGCGATCGGCCGCGATCGCGTTGAAGCCCACGAGCGTCCCCTGGGTCTGCTGGTTTCTGGGATCGAGGGGATTCGAGCGCTCTCGCGTTACGCAGCCGCCGAGGAGGAGCGCGGCGACGAGGATCAGGCGCGCGGCACGGATCACCGGCCGGGGCCGTTCAGGAGAAGCACGACCCCGCCGGTGAAGAGCACTTGCCCCACCGCGAGCGAAGCGAGCGAGAGATGGTCGTAGTGGACCGCGCGATCGAAGTAGGTGTCGAGCACGCGGCGGTCCGAGGAGTCGAGGTAGCGGTCGTACCACTGATCCGCCTCGCGCCGCAGCACCGCGGCGGTTCCGGTGAGCAGGGCTCCGACCCCCACGAGCCCCCAGCGAAGCCAGCGCTTCCGGTAGAGCGGCGTGCCGCCCGGCACGAGTGGAACCGTCTCGGCGACCCGTCGCAGCGAGATCCGGACCCCTCCGGCGCGCTCCAGGTCCAGCACGGACCCGCCCAGGAGCAGCGTGTCCGCGTGGTCCCGGGCGGTGAGCTTGAAGCGGTTGCCCTCGAGAAGGGCCCACGGCACGCCCAGGGGCGTCTCCCCCAGGAGCGAATCGTTCGCGTCGGCGACGCGGAACACGCGCGCGGGCTCCGGCACGCTGCGCAGCATGACGCTCCCCCGGAGGTCGAGGAAGACGCGCGTCACGCTGCCGGGAGCGATCCGGGCCTGGGTCTCGTCGGAGGCGGGATCGAAGCGGCGCGGATCGTCGCCCCGCGCGCGCACGCGAACCGTCTTGGCCGGGAGCCAGATCGGACCCAACGGCGAGCGCCCCGCCTCGACTTCATCCACGAGGATGAGGAGCCCCGGTGGGGCCGTCTCCACCACGAGACCGCCGGCCGAGGAATCCGGGGGCGCCAGATCGCGCTGAAGGTAGGAGCCCGCGAGGAGGTGGGACGGGGACGCGAGCAGGACCGCGGTCGCCAGAGCGACCGCGTAGCAGACCTGGCGTGCCCCGCCTCCAAAACGGGATTTAGTAGTCGAAGCCCACGTAGAATTCGCGCTCCCAACCTGGCTTGATGCTCTGGAAATCGGTCTGCCGTGCCAGATCGTAGCGCAAGACGAAGTATCCGCCCAGGCTCATCCTGAGCCCCAGACCGAAGCTCCCTTTCGGCCGCGGGAATCTCTCGAACTTCTCCCACGCGTTCCCCGCGTCCGCGAAGACCGCGCCTTCGATGCCCGGAAGCTCCAGGGTGCCCGGCCCGAGCACGAGCCGGTCGAAGAGCGGGAAGCGGTACTCCGCGTTGGCGAGGTACATGCGCGTGCCGTAGATGCTCCGCCGTCCGTAGCCGCGAAGCGAGTACGAGCCGCCCATCGCGAACCGCTGCGGGTCGGCGCCCGAGCTCACGCGCCCCTGAAGGCGGAGCGCGATCGTGGTCCACTGGCTCGTTCGCAGGTAGCGCCGGAAGTCGGCGCTCGCGAGCACGTTCTCGGTCTGCCCCTTGTTCCAGTTGGTCGTGAGGGCACCGGTCAGGTTGTAGCGGCCCCCGTCGCGGGGCCCCGTCGGGAACCAGAGGGTGTTGTCGCGCACGAGCGAGATCGAGTGCGTCGTGAGGAACCCGTGCCGCGTCAGGCCGCCGCCGCGCTCCTTCTCGTCGTAATACGCCTGGGCGGTTCCTTCGATGCGGCTGAAGCGCGAGAAGGGATAGCTGGCCAGAATCGAGCCTCCCGCGCGGCGCTCGAAATACTGGTCCCCGATCGCGTCCTGGTAGTCGCCCGCCGTGTGGAACGCGCCGATCCCGAAGTTCCAACGATGCTGGAGATTGATGAACCAGGCCCCTCCGTTCATGCGCGACAGGATCTCGTTCGTCGACTGCGCCGTGTTGCCGAGCTGGAAGTAGAAGAGACGGTTTCCCAGGAGATCGCTCACCGCGCCCTGGAGCCCCTCGCCGACGTTCTCGGTCGGCTCGACCGCGATCCCCCCCTGGACGAGATCGAGCCCGTAGCGCGGCGCGTAGGGCGCCGGCGTCTGCTTCGACCGTGCGAGCGTGTCGTCCCACCGCCAGGAGGCAGGCGCGTCGGCCAGCTGGAGCGCGAAGGGATCCACGAGCGTGTCGGGCACGGCCATCTGATAGATCCCGAAGCCGCCGCGACGGAATCCGGTGAAGAGGACCGACTTCCCGCCGGGGAGCCACGTGGGGTCCATCGCGGAGCCGAGGAGACGCTTGAACCGGCCGCCCGCGCCGTTGACATCCACGGCATAGAGATCGTACGTCCCGGCCCGCTCCGAAGCGAAGGCGATCCGGCCCCCGTCCGGGGACCAGGTCGGGGTCTGATCGGTCCAGGGTCCGCACGTGAGGTAGCGGATCGCGAGCGTCTCGACGTCGATCAGGAACAGGTTTTGATGTCCGTCCACGCCGAAGCTCGTGCGGTCCGAGGCGAAGCAGATCGTCTTCCCGTCCGGCGACCACGTCGGATCGAGATCCGTGTAGTAGTCGTTCGTGAGCCGCGTGAGGGCCTTGGTCTCGCGGTCGAAGACGTAGAGGTCGGTCTGCCCCGAGGGCTTGAATCCCGAGATCGCGATCTTGGTCCCCTCGCGATTCCACGCGGGCGAGGAGAGCGCGATCAGGTCGTCCAGGTACTCGCGGACGAGCACCTTCTTCTGGGCGACGTCGTAGATGAAGAGCGCATCGCGCTCGTTCCACTTGGAGACGAACGCCATCTCCCCTTTCCGCGAGACGTCGATGCGACTCTGGAACGGATGGAAGGACTCGAACTGCGCCGCGCGCTGGCCCCGCACCACCGACTTGACGTCGTGCTCGCGCCCCTTCCAGGAGGCGCTGTAGATGTTGGTGTAGCCGCTCCGCGCGGAGATGAAGAAGTAGCGGCATCCGCCGAACTGGGTCGTGTCGGGGGCGGCCACGGGCTTGAGATTGACGCCCTCGGAGGTCGCGCGCTCCTCACCCGCGAGAGCGAGCGTCATGCGGTCCTTCACCTCGGGGAAATACTTCCGCTTCAGCCCGTAGATCCAGTCCTCGGAGAGGCGTCGCGCCGGCACGCCGGTCACGCGCTGGAGCACCTTTTCGAAGCGGTCGTCGCGATAGATCTCCGTGTAGAGGCGGCGGAGCGCGTCGTCGCCGTAGGTCTGGCCGATGTACTCGCAGAGGCTCTGCCCGAGCTTGTAGACCGCGAAGGTGCCGTTGTAGCGCCAGAGCTCGGAGATCTGAGGCAACCGGTCCTCGAGCACCATGTCGCTCACGACCATGGTCCCCTGCGCGTCCCACTTCGTGGACCAGTATTCGGCGAGCCCCTCGGAGAACCAGAGCGGCGGCACGATGTACTGCGCCTTCCGGTGCTTCTTGTAGACCTCCTCGAGGATCGAGAGCTGGAAGACGTGGACCAGCTCGTGATGGATCACGTGCTTGAACTCGGCATAGGAGCCCGTGTACGGCAGCACCACGCGGCCCTTCGCGAACTCGGTGAAGCCCTGGACGCCTTCGGGCAGAAAGTACGGGCTGACGTTCGTCTGCTCGAAGTGCTGATGCGAGGAGTAGACGATGAGCGGGATCGATTTCGCGACCTCGTGCTGGAACTTGCCCTTGAGGTCCTGATAGCTGTCCTCGGCGAGCGCGAGCGCGGCGCGCGCGAGCGGCTCCTCATCCGGATAGTAGAAGATCTCGACGTGATCGCCGCGAAGCGTCAGCCACTGAAAGGTGTTGTAGTGCACCTTGTTCTTTCCGAACGCGAAGGACTGGGCGTGGGAAAGCGAGGGGGCGCAGACGCACGATGCAAGCGCAAGCAGACCGACGAGGATCTTCATCTTCTTCATTCGGCGCGGCCTCAGGACGAGACCCGCTCGGCGAGACGACTCTAGGGTGGGAACCATCAACAAGTATACCAGCGAGGCCGTTCCGGAAGAAAGAACGAATCGCCCGAAATCGAAGAAATCAGTAGGACTTGCCGTGGACCTGCGTTCCCGCGATCCAGACGCGCCGGACGCGCGCCCGGTGAAGGCTCTCGACGCCCATGTGAAGAAGATCCTGGTCGAATTGGACCAGATCCGCCGCCCAGCCCGGCTCGATCCTCCCCGCGGGGAGAGTCCAGCCCGCGATTCGATTCGGCTCCTCCAGGTGCGCCTGGAGGCAGGCGGGCATCCCGAGGCGCTGCTCGGGGTGGAAGGCGGCCGACTCGGGCTCGCCGGGCTCCCGCCGGAGGAGCGCGGCCTGGATCCCGAGCAAGGGGCCCGGGCGGTCGAACGGAGCGTCGGAGCCGAAGAGGAGCCGGGCGCCCGCGCGGTGGAGCGATCGGTAGGCGTAGGCGCGTGACGTGCGCGCTCCCCATTTGCGGTTGGCCACAGGACGATCCGTGACCTGGTGGATGGGCTGAACCGAAGCGAGGACACCAAGGGCCTTGAACCGGGGAAGGTCTTCCTCCCGTACCAGTTGAATGTGTTCGATCCGGGGAGGGACCGGAAAGGGACCCCAGCGTCGGATGGAGCCCTCGATCGCGTCGAGCGCGTTTCTCACGGCCCTGTCGCCGATCGCGTGGATCGCGACCGTGAGGCCGGCCTTCCGGGCCTTCGCGCATCGATCCTCGAGCTCGGGGCGCGAGGTGACTTCGATCCCCGTGCTCGTACTGTCCTCATACTCCCGCTCCAGAAGCGCGGTTCCAGAACCGAGCGTACCGTCCGCGAAAAACTTCACGGGCCCGACGTGAAGGTTCTCCGCTCCCCAGCCGCTCCGGAGCTCCAGCGCTTCCGCGGCATCGAGCTTCACCGCGGGCACCGAGAGGACGAGGCGGAACGGCAGCCGGCCCGCCTGGCTCAGCTCCTGGGCCGCGCCCCAGATCTCCCTCCGGTCGAAGTCATGGGCGCCCGTGATCCCGAGGGCATGCAGCCTCCGGATGGCCCGCTCCAGGTCCACGGAAGCCGGGCGGCGGGAGGGCACGGCGCGGAGGAGGAGCGGCCGGGCCTCCTCGATGACGATCCCCGTCAGGGAGCCGGAGGGATCCCGGTCCACGATTCCTCCGGGGGGGTTCGCCGTGTGGGAGCCGAGGCCCGCCTGCTCCAGCGCGACGCGGTTTCCCCAGGCGGAGTGGCCGTCGACCGCAACCAGGACGAGCGGCCGGTACGGGAGCGCGCCATCGAGAGTCGAGATCCGCTTGAGCTCGGAGGACCACTCCCGCGGAACCCACCCGCGGATCGTGATCCAGTCACCTTCCCGGGCCCGGGATTCCGCTTTCCGGACGGCGATGGCCAGGGCCTCCGGCGTTTGATCCTGGAGCCAGACGTCGCTGGTGGCGCGGAACCAGGTCAGGATGTGGATATGAGCGTCGACGAACCCCGGGGTGAGGGTGCCGCCCCTGAGATTCACCACGTGGGTGCCGCGCGGAGCCGAGCGCCGAAGGCGCGCGAGCGGTCCCACGGCCGCGATGCGGTCCCGGCGGACGAGGACGGCTTCGGTGGAGGTCTCGGGACCGACCCGGCGGGCATCGAGAATGCGCCCGCCGTGGAAGAGCCAGGCGCTCTCGGGGTCACGTTTCCGGGTCGTCATCGGCGCCCCACCTCCTCCGCGATCCAGGCCAGGTACTCCGCATTTCCACCGACGATGTCCAGGACCAGAATCTCGGAGACCTGGTCGGGATGGGTCTCCCGGATCCTTCGCACCGCTTCCCTCGCGCGCGCGGCGGTGGTCTTGCCGTAGAGGAGCGTGCTCGCCTGGATGTGACGCCGGCCCTTCCACACGTACACGGCCCGCGCGCCCCCGACCACGGTGGCGCAGGCGACGAGGCGCTCCCGGACGAGAAGGCTCGCCGCGCGCTCGGCCGCGGGTCGGCGTGGATAGGCGGCCAGGATCAGCACCGCGCGCGGTGGTCTACCGTGCCGCCTGGGTCGCGTTCTCGCCACGAGCCCTCCCCGGAAGCCGCTCCCCGAGCGCGCGCTCGATCCGATCGGCCGTGCGCTCCCAGGAGTACTCCTGGATCTTCCCCGCGCCCCGCGCCGCCAGAGCGGCGCGCCGGCCCGGATCACGCAGGAGCGTTTGGATCGGTCCCGCGAGCGCCCAGCTCCAGCGCCATCGGGAGACCAGGGCCGTCACTCCGTCGATGGCGAAATCCTCGGTCCCGCTCGAAGTGCAGACCACGGCGGTCCCGCACGCCATCGCCTCCGCGGCGGTGTTGCACCACCCGGCGCGACGCTCCGCGCTCACGAAGAGATCCGCCGCGCGGTAGAGGTCCGCCAGCTCCGACTGTCCCGGGTTCAGGACCCAGCGATGCGGGATCCGGAGGACGCCCGGAAGGGAGGGCGCTTCCCCTTCCGGCGGCGTGTCGAAGAGCGTCACCGCAACCGGCACGCCCGTGGCGAGCGACGCCCGCTCCAGCGCTCGAAGGGCCACCCAGGTGCCCTTGCGCCGCCTCGAGAGCCGGCCGTAGACGAGCGCCTGCACGGGAGAACGACTCTCTCGAGGATCGGGCACCGGCGGCCGGAAGCGTTCCAGGTTCACGCCGCCCGCGGCGTCGAAGGCCGCGACTCCCTTGCGCGCGAGATACCGCCGCATACCCGCGGAGTTCGCCAGGACCAGATCGGCCGCGCGGAGCGCTCGATCTTCGCCCGGCGCCTTCTCCAGTACGGAGTAGTAGACGCGGAGCGCTCCCGGCGAACGGCAATCCAGGAAGAGCCCGGGATCGGGCGAGATCACCGCGTCCCACGCTCCGAGCGGCAGCTCCGGCAGGGAGAGGATCGGGCCCGAGAAGGGCAGCCAGGGACGATCGGCGGCACGATCGGGCACGAAGATCGCCACCTCGTGTCCGCGCCGGGTCCAGACCTCCCCCAGCTCGAGGAATCGACGGATCCCTCCGTACACGCCGAGATGCGGAAGGGCGAGCGCGACGCGAAGCAGAGCCATGGGATCGCGGAGTTTACATTTGCCCTAACCGGACCGGGTGCACTAAATTACGGAGCTATGGCTTCGAACGGCGACCGTACCTGCGCCGACTGGCTTCGCACCATCACCTCGCTCCCCGGCGTGCCCGGACACGAGGAAGCCACCGCGCGTGAGCTGATGAAGGCGTTCCGCACCGTCGCCGACCGCGTCGAGCGCGACCGCATGGGGAGCGTCTACGCCTGGATCGAAGGAACCGGCAAGGCCCCGCGTCCCCGCGCCCTGCTCGCCGCGCACATGGACAAGATCGGATTCCTCGTCCGCGCGATCGAGCCCGGAGGCTTTCTCCGGATCACCGAAGTCGGGGGATTCGACAGCCGCACCCTCCCGGGCAAGGAAGTCACGGTCCACTCCGCGCCCCCGATGGCCGCGGTCTTCGCGACCCGCCCGCCCCACCTGCAAAAGCGGGGGGAATCGGATCGGCCGATCCCGCTCGAGGAGCTCTACCTCGACACCGGCCGCCCCGAGCGCGAAGTGCGCCGGAAGGTGCCGATCGGGACGATGGTGACCCTGCGGCAGACGCCGGTGGAGCTTCTGGGAGATCGCCTCGCGGCCCCCGGAATGGACGATCGCGCGGGCGTCGTGGTCCTGCTGCGCACCCTGGCGCTGCTGCGCGTGAAGCGCCCGGCCTGGGACGTCGTGGCCGTCGCGACGGTCGAGGAGGAGTTCGGGATGTTCTGCCTGGGCGCGCGCACCGCCGCGGAGACCTTGGCGCCGGATCTCGGGATCGCGATCGACGTGAGTCACGGCGACATGCCCGGGACGCGCGAGGGGGACACCGTTCCTCTGGGAAGCGGGCCCGCCCTCTCGATCGGCGGGAACATCCATCCCTGGATCCTGGAAGACCTGCAGCGATCCGCGAAAGCGCTCTCGATGCCCTACCGCGTCGAGCCCTGCCCCATGGGCTCCGGCACCGACGCCATGGACATCCAGATCGCGAGCGAGGGCGTTCCGACCGCGGTCATGGGGATTCCGTGCCGCTACATGCACACCGGCGTCGAGACGGTCGAGCCGCGCGACGTGGATCGCTGCGCCCACCTCCTCGCGCACTATCTCTCCGAGCTCGCGCCGGAGTGGCGCGCCGTGGAGGTGCTCAAGTGAGCGCCGACGGAGCGCCGAAGTTCCGCGAGGACGTCCTCGAGGCGATCTCCAACGCCCCGGGCGTGAGCGGCGGCGAGGAAGCCGTGCGCGCGATCCTGGCCGGGTACGCCCGGGACAAGGTGGACTCGCTCGAGGTGGATCCGATGGGAAGCCTGGTGGCTCGCATCGCCCCGCGAGGGAACGGCTCTTCGAAGCGGGGGCCGCACGTCATGCTCTGCGCCCACATGGACGAGGTCGGCCTCATGGTGACGGCCGTCGAGAAGGAGGGCCGCCTTCGGTTCCGCCGCGTGGGCGGAATCGACCCGCGCATCCTTCCCGGCCAGGTCTTCCGCGTCGGGGCCGAGGGAATCCGCGCCGTCGTGGGCGCGCTTCCGCCCCATCTCCTCCCGCGTCCGGAGCGGGAGAAGGTGACGGCCCCGGATGACCTCTACCTCGACATCGGCGCCCGCTCGCGCGAGGAAGCCGAGGAGCGGGTGTCCGTCGGGTCGTACGCCGTCTTCGACACGACGTACGAAGCGTGGGGCACGACGCGCAAGGGCAAGGCCTTCGACGATCGGGCCGGATGCGCCGTCCTGGCGAGCCTCATCCAGCGTAGGCCGCCGCTTCCGGTAACCGCGGTCTGGAGCGTGCAGGAGGAGGTGGGGCTTCGCGGCGCCGCCGCGGCCGCGCGGCGCGTGCAGCCCGATCTCGCCATCGTCCTCGAGGGCACGGCCTCGGGCGAAGCGCCGGGATCTCCCGCCGAGGAGCAGTATCCCTACATGGGCCGCGGCCCCGCGCTCACGGTGCAGGACCGTTCGCTCATGGTCCACGCGCGGCTCCTGGACGTGATCGAGGAGACCGCGAAGCGGCGCCGGGTCCCGACCCAGTGGAAGCGCCCCGGCGTGGGGGGCACCGACGCGGGTCGCATCGCGATCTCGGGCTCGGGTGTGCCCTCGGCGGTGGTCTCCGTCGTCTGCCGGTACATCCATGCGCCGGCCGCGTACCTCGACGTGCGCGACACGCAGCGCGCCGTCAGCCTGATCTGGCACACGCTCGACACCCTGCGAAAGGAGTGGCCGTGAGCTCTCGCGCCTCGCACCTCGATTCGCTCCTTCCCGCGCTGAGCGGGGCCTACGGTCCGCCGGGACGCGAGGCCGGGATCCGCGCCGCGCTCCGCCGCGCGGTCCGGGGTCTCGGCACCGCGCGCGAGGACGCGCTGGGCAACGTCCACCTGCACGTCGGCGGGAAGGGCCCGCGCCTCCTCCTCAGCGCCCACATGGACGCCCCGGGGATCATCGTCACGCGCGTGGATTCCTCGGGGCTCGCGCGCCTCTCCATCCTGGGCCCGATGTCCGCCACGGACTGGATCGGCGCCGTGGTGCATCTCAACGGCGTGGAGCAGCACGGCGTGATCGGATGGGACCGGCCCAAGGAGTCCAAGGACAGCCGGGAGATCGAGGCCGACGCGCTCTACCTCGAGACCGGCCTCGGCGTGAAGCAGGCTCCGAAGAAGATCCCGGTCGGCACCGTGGGAGCGCTCCACGACCGCGCGGAGAAGCTGGGCGATCTCTGGTGCGGCGGGAACCTGGACAACCGCGCCGGATGCGCCGCGATCGTGGCGGCGCTGCGGGGAACGCGCGGACTGAAGAACGACCTCCACGTGGTCTTCAGCGCCCAGTCGGACCTGGGCGCGCGGGGCGCCATGACCAGCGCGTTCGGCATCGAGCCCGATGCGGCGGTGGTCCTGGACGTGGCCTTCGTGGGAGAATCACGGGGCGGGGACATCGCGCTCGGCAAGGGCCCCTGCGTGGGGCTCAAGGAGGAAGGCTTCCTGCCCCACCCGGCGGCGCTCGATCTGGTGAAGCGCGCGGCCAAGGCGGCGCGGGTCTCCTTCCAGTGGCTCATCCGTGAATCGTCCGGGAGCGACGCCCGCGCGGTGCGCGCGTCACGCTCCGGCGTGCCGACGGCCCTCGTGGCGATCCCGGCGCGAAAGACCGGCGGCCCGCGCGTGCTCGTGAACGCGGGCGATCTCGAGAAGACCGTGACGCTGCTGCGCGGAATCGTGACGACTTCCTACACGGGAACGAGAGGGTCGAAATGAACGTCTCCACGCGTGGACAGAAGGCCCAGGCCTCACCGATCCGGCGTCTCGCTCCCTATGCCGACGCGGCGGTGCGGAGCGGCGCCAAGGTCTACTACCTGAACATCGGCCAGCCCGACATCCCCACGCCCGAGATCGTGATGGAGCGCCTGCGCACCTACCCCGGGAAGTACGTCCCGTACAGCCCCTCGGCGGGGATTCCGGAATTCCTCGAGGGCATGTCGCGCTACTACGCGCAGCACGGCCTCGAGGTGAAGCCCTCGGAGATGATCACCACCGTCGGCGGGAGCGAAGCGCTCCAGTTCGCGTTCTGGGCGCTCTTCAATCCCGGCGACGAGGTGATTCTCTTCGAGCCCTTCTACACCAACTACGCCACGATGGCGCTGCTGGCGGGGGTGGACGTGAAGCCGATCCCGTGCGACGCGCGGACGGGATATCACCTCCCGCCGATCGAGGCGATCGAGCGCGCGGTCGGTCCGAAGACGAAGGGCATCCTGCTCTGCGCGCCCTCGAATCCCACGGGGACCGCCTATACCGCGGCCGAGGTGGACGCGATCTGCGACCTCGCCAAGCGGAAGGATCTCTGGATCGTCACCGACGAGGCCTACCGCGAGTTCATCTACGACGGGACGAAGCACGAGAGTCCCATGACGCGCTCGGCGGTCGCCGAGCGGACTGTGCTCGTGGATTCGATCAGCAAGCGGCTCAACATGTGCGGGGCAAGGGTTGGGACCCTGGTTACCAAGAACGCGGGCGTCCGGGAGGCGGCGCTGAAGTTCGCGCAGGCGCGCCTCAGCCCGCCGACGCTCGGCCAGTGGGCGGGCGCGGTGCTGGATCAGGTGCCGGCTTCCTACACGCAGGGGGTGGTCGCGGAGTACCGGAAGCGCCGCGATCTCGTGCTGGACGGGCTGGCGCAGATCCCGGGGGCCTTCGCGCGGAAGCCGGAAGGCGCCTTCTACCTCATGGCCGAGCTGCCGGTCGCGGACGCGGAAGAGTTCGTGATCTGGATGCTGAAGGAGTACCGGAAGGGGAACGCCACGGTGCTGGTCGCGCCCGGGGACGGGTTCTACGCCACGCCGGACCGCGGGAAGAACGAGATCCGGTTCGCCTACGTCCTCGAGACCGACGCGCTCCGGAAGTCGATGGACATCCTGCGCGGGGCGCTGGAGGCGTACCCGGTCAAGGTCGCCCGGTAGGGACTACGAAAAGAGGGCTCGCACTCCCTGCTTGGCCGCCTCGACCCATTGCCCCGGGAACAGTCCCACCCCGAGCGTCAGGATTGCCGTGGCCAGAAGCGCCAGCCCGATCGTCATCGGAACGCGGATCGGAGGCAGCACCTCCCCCGGCTCCCGCATGTACATGAGCACCAGGAGCCTCAGGTAGTAAAAGATCGAGACCGCGCTGTTCAGGACCCCGATCACCGCGAGCCAGATGTGCCCCGTCTGCACCGCCGCGCCGAAGAGGTAGAACTTCCCGACGAATCCCACGGTGGGCGGGATCCCCGACAGGGAGATCATGAAGAGGGAGAGCGCGGCTCCGATGAGGGGATACCGGAAGCCCACGCCCGCGTAATCGCGCAGCTCGTCCCCTCCCCCGCTCTTGTGCTCGAGCAGGATCACCACCGCGAAGGCCCCCAGGTTCATGGCGGTGTACGCGATGAGGTAGAAGATCGCGCCCGTTCCTCCGGCATTGCCGCCCGCCACGAGCCCGATCAGGACGTAACCGGAGTGCGCGATGCTCGAATACGCGAGCATCCGCTTCACGTTGGTCTGCGCGATGGCCGCGACGTTCCCCACCGTCATCGTGAGCGCCGCGAGGACCGAGAGGAGCATGTTCCAGTCGCCGTGGATGGGGCCGAACGCCACGAAGAACGTTCGTAAGAACGCGGCGAACGCCGCCGCCTTGGGTCCCGCGGACATGAAGGCCGTGATCGGCGTGGGCGCTCCCTCGTACACGTCCGGGGTCCACATGTGGAACGGCACCAGCGCCACCTTGAAGGCGAACCCGATCAGGATCATCGCCATCCCGGCGAGGAGGAGGCCCGCCGGGAACACGCCCTCCGCGTTCGTGAGCGTGTCGGCGATCTTCCCGAGGTTCGTCGTCCCCGTGGCCCCGTAGGTGAGCGCGATCCCGTATAACAAGATCGCCGAGGCGAAGGCGCCGAGCAGGAAGTACTTCATGGCCGCCTCGTTCGAGGCGTCCGAGTCGCGGCGGTAGCCCGCCAGGATGTAGAGCGAGATCGAGAGTACCTCGATCCCGAGAAATAGCGTGATCAGATCCAGGGCCGAAGCCAGGAGCATCATCCCCGAGGTGCAGAAGAGGATCAGCGCGTAGTATTCGCCCTGCTCGACCCGCTCGCTCCGCAAGAACGGCTCCGAGAGCAGGATCACCACGAAGGTGCTCGCGAGGAAGAGCAGGTTGAACAGCGTCGAGAGGTCGTCGAGCACGACCATGTTCGCGTAGCCGCGCTGGCTCTCGCCCCACTGCCCCATCGTGACCGCGAAGGCCCAGGCCACGCCCGCCATCGCGACGTAGGCGGTCCAGTGCTTCCGGGCGTGCGGCAGGATCAGGTCCAGGATCAGGATCAGGAACCCCACGCCGCAGACGATGAGGAGCGGCTCGATCATCCCCAGCGGGGCGTCCACCTGGATGAACGGTGTCACTTCAGGCCCTCCGTGGCGGCCGGAACCACGACGGTGGATCGAGCCACGTCGGGAAACTGCATCGAGATCGTCCGCGCCTGGGCGCGGGCCAAAAGCTCCGAGACCGAGACGTCGAGCTTCCTCAAGAATGTATTCGGGTAGACGCCGATCCAGAGGATGAACAAGATTACCGGAGCCAGGGTCCAGAACTCGCGCCGGCTGAGATCCGGCAGGACGCGGTTCTTCTCGTTCGTGATCGGGCCGAACATGACGCGCTGGTACATCCAGAGGAGGTAGACCGCCGCCAGGATCACCCCGGTCGCCGCCATGGCGCTCACGAACATCCCTCCCGTCAGGGCGCCCATGCTCACGTCGGGCCACGCGCGGAACGCCCCGAGCAGGACCAGGAACTCCCCGATGAAGCCGTTCAGGCCCGGGAGGCCGATGCTCGAGAGGCAGATGATCATGAAGAACGCCGCGAACCAGGGCAGGGTGGCCGCGAGCCCCCCGAATTCCGAGATCTCGCGCGTGTGGCGCCGCTCGTAGAGGATCCCGACGGCGAGGAACAGCGCGCCCGTCGAGAGCCCGTGGTTGATCGACTGCAGGATGCCTCCCGCCATCCCCTGCGTGTTCCAGACGAAGATCCCGAGCATGACGAATCCCAGGTGGCTCACCGAGGAGTAGGCCACGAGCTTCTTCACGTCGCGCTGCACCATCGCCACCAGCGCGCCGTAGATGATCCCGATCACCGCCAGCCCCACGATCCAGGGCGTGTACGTCAGCGCCGCGTCCGGGAAGAGCGGCATGGCGAATCGAAGGAATCCGTAGACCCCCATCTTGAGGAGGACGCCCGCGAGGATCACGCTCCCGGCCGTCGGCGCCTCCACGTGCGCGTCGGGCAGCCAGGTGTGGAAGGGGAACATGGGCACCTTGATCGCGAAGGCCAGCGCGAAGGCGCCGAAGAGCCAGAGCTGCGCCTGCGCCGAGAGCGGCGTGTCGTAGAGCTGGAGGAGATCGAACGTGTAGGCGCCGGTCGCCTGGTGGTGCGCGAAGTAGAGGTACAGGATCCCCACCAGCATCAGGAGGCTGCCCGCCACCGTGTACAGGATGAACTTCACCGCCGCGTAGACGCGGCGCGGCCCGCCCCAGACCCCGATCAGGAGGTACATCGGGATGAGCATCACTTCCCAGAAGATGTAGAAGAGGAAGAGATCGAGCGAGGCGAAGACCCCGATCATCCCGGTTTCCAGGAGCAGGAAGGTGATCATGTACGCCTTGACCCGGCTCGTGATGGCCGAGAAGGACGAGAGGATCGAGACCGCCGTGAGGAGGGTCGTGAGGAGGATCAGGAGCATGCTGATCCCGTCCACGCCCATGTGGTACCGGATGCCGAGCCCCGGAACCCAATCCGCCTCCTCCACGAACTGCATCCCGTGGCGGGTGGAATCGAAGAGCAGGAAGAGGGGGATCGAGGCGGCGAACGTGATCACCGAGATCGCGAACGCGCTCACGCGTACGGTGCTGGGCTTCGAGGCGGGGAGCAGCAAGATCAGGAGCGCCCCGACCATCGGGAAGAAGGTCAGGAAGGTGAGGATCGGAACGCCGAGGATGGTGTAGGTGGTCATCGCAGCGCCAGGTAGCCGATGACGACCACCGCTCCCACCGTGAGGATCAGGGCGTAGACCTGCACGTATCCGACCTGGGCCCGTCGCAGCACGGAGGACCCTCCCTGGATCAGCCGTCCCACCCCGTTCACCGCGCCGTCGATGACGGTGACGTCGAAGTCCTCCCAGAGCTTCACCGAGCCGCGGTAGATCGGCTGCACGATCAGGGAGTCATAGGCCTCGTCGACCCCGTATTTGTTGAAGAGCGTCTTGTAGATCCCGCGCGCCTGCTCCGCGAGACGCCGCGGGATGGCGGGATCGGCGACGTAGAACCGCCAGGCCGTGAAGATCCCGGCCAGGGCGACCGCGAGCGAGATCACCATGAGGAGCATCTCGGCGCCCTCTGGCGCCTGCGCGGCCGCGTGCGAGGCGGCCACCACGGCCGTGCCGTCCGCGAACACCGGATCCAGGAAGTGCTCGAGGCGCTGTCCGCCCGGCAGCATCGGGATCTGGACGAAGCCGCCGATCGCGCTCAGGACCGCGAGGATCGTGAGCGGCATCAGCATGCTGTTCGGCGACTCGTGCAGGTGGCGCTTCGCTTCCTCGGTCAGGCGCGAGGGGCCGTGGAACGTCAGGAAGTAGAGCCGGAACATGTAGAACGCGGTCAGGAACGCCCCGAGGATCCCGGCCGTCCAGATCACCGGATGGCCCCGCACCCAGGCCTCGTACAGGATCTCGTCCTTGCTGAAGAAGCCCGCGAGCGGGAACACCCCGGCGATCGCCAGCGTGGCGATCAGGAAGGTGAGATGCGTCTTCGGGAGCTGCGACTTGAGCCCGCCCATCTTCCAGAGATCCTGCTCCCCCGAGAGCGCGTGGATCACGCTGCCCGCGCCGAGGAAGAGGAGCGCCTTGAAGAAGGCATGCGTCATGAGGTGGAAGATGCCCGCCCCGAACGCGCCCACCCCCGCGCCGACGAACATGTAGCCGAGCTGGCTGATCGTGGAATACGCCAGGACCCGCTTGATGTCATTCTGGACCAGCGCGATCGTCGCCGCGAGCAGCGCCGTCGCGATCGCCACGATCATGACGACCTCGAGCGCGAAGGGAGAGAGGAGGTAGATCACGTGGCACCGGGCGATCATGTACACGCCCGCCGTGACCATCGTGGCCGCGTGAATGAGCGCGCTCACGGGCGTCGGGCCTTCCATGGCGTCCGGCAGCCAGACGTAGAGCGGAATCTGCGCGCTCTTCCCCGTCGCGCCCAGGAAGAGGAGGAGCGCGATCGCGGTCGCCACGGAGCTTCCGATGGCGAGCCGCTGCGGCGCCTGGTCGAAGACCGTCTTGAAGTCCAAGGACCCGAACGTCATGAAGATGAGGAAGATCCCGAGCAGGAAGCCCCAGTCCCCGATCCGGTTCACGACGAAGGCCTTCTTCCCCGCTTCGGCCGCGGCGGGGCGCTCGTACCAGAATCCGATGAGAAGATACGAGCAGAGGCCCACCGCTTCCCAGCCGAGGAACATCAGGACGAAGTTGTCGGCCAGGACGAGCGTGAGCATGGAGAACATGAAGAGGTTCAGGTACGAGAAGAAGCGCCCGTAGGCTTTCTCGTGCCCCATGTACCCGGTCGAGTAGACGTGAATCAGGAAGCCCACGCCGGTCACGATGAGCATCATCACCGCGCTCAGGGGATCCAGGACGTAGCGGACCTCGGCGTGGAAATCCCCCGACTGGATCCAGGTGTAGAGCGCCTGGGTGACGCGCCGCGCCTCGGGCGGCAGCGCCAGGAGATCCGCGAAGCAGGCGATCGCGATGGCGAGCGAGATCCCCACCGAGCCGACCCCGATCCCGCTCACGACCTTGCGTGAGAGCCTGCCGGCGCCGACGCCGTTCACGATGGCGCCGATCAGAGGCAGGAGCGGCACGAGCCAGAGGATCGAGAGTCCCACGCTATCCTTTCAGGAGGTGGACGTCGTCCACGTTCGCCGTTTCACGATTCCGGAAGATCGCGACGAGGATCGCGAGGCCCACGGCCACTTCCGCGGCCGCGACCGACATCACGAAGAAGACGAAGATCTGCCCGTCCATCTGCCCGTTCTGCTTGGAGAAGGCGACGAAGCTCAGGTTCACCGCGTTCAGCATCAGCTCGATCGACATGAAGATGATGAGCGCGCTCCGGCGGACCAGCACGCCCACGAGCCCGATGGTGAAGAGCAGGGCCGCGACCAGCTGGTACGCGGCGAGCGGAATCAGGGAGCCGGGCATCAGAGGAACTTCCGCTTGGCCAGGACCACGGCGCCGATCACCGCGATCAGGAGCAGGATCGAGGTGACCTCGAACGGGAAGAGCCAGGTGGAGTAGAGGATCCGGCCGATCTCGGCGGGCGAGCCGAACCCCGCCGGCAGGACCGCCGCCGGCCGCGGCGCGCCCTCCCCGCCTCCGTTGCTCGAGAGCACGATCCAGAGCAGCTCCACGAAGCCGAGCAGCGCGAAGAAGAACCCGAAGCCCTTCGCGGCGCCCGGCGTCAGCAGGGGGACCTCCCCTTTCACGTTGAGGAGCATGACCACGAACAGGAAGAGCACCATGATCGCGCCGGCGTAGACCAGGATCTGGATCGCGGCGATGAACTGGGCGTTCAGGAGCACGAACATCCCGGAGAGCGAGAGCAGCACGCCCACCAGATGGAGCGCGCAGTGCACGGCGTTCTTCCGGAAGACGACGTTGAAGGCGAAGAGGACGGCCGCGACCGAGAACAGCGTGAAGAGGACGGCCTCGGTCATCGCGTGCTCGCCAGGGTCAGGACGACCGCGGTGACGGCCAGGTTGAGGAGCGACGCGGGCAGGAGCACCTTCCAGCCGAACGCCATGAGCTGGTCGTAGCGGAGCCTCGGGAAGGTGGCGCGCAGCCAGACATAGAAGAAGAGGAAGAGCGAGAGCTTGATCAGAAACCAGACGACCGGCGGGAGGAACGGGCCGTGCCAGCCCCCGAACCAGACCGAGATCGCGATCCCCGAGACCACCATCATGTTCGCGTACTCCGCGAGGAAGTAGAGCGCGAACTTCATGGAGGAGAACTCGGTGTGGAAGCCCGCCACCAGCTCGGTCTCCGCTTCCGCCAGGTCGAAGGGCGCGCGGTTGGTCTCCGCGATGCCGCAGAGGATGTAGATCACGAACGCGAAGAACTGCGGCAGGATGAACCACATCGTCTCCTGCTGGCGCACGATCGCGGCGAGGCTCAGGGTGCCGGTCATGAGGATCACGCTCACGAGCGAGATCCCCTGCGCCAGCTCGTAGGAGATCATCTGTGCGGAGGAGCGGAGGCCGCCCAGGAGCGGATACTTGGAGTTGGAGGCCCAGCCTCCGAGGACGATCCCGTAGACCCCCATCGACGTCGTTCCCAGGATCCAGAGGATCGCGATGTTCACGTCGGTGACCTGGAGGGGCACGTCACGGCCGGCCACCCGCACCGTATCCCCGAATGGAATGACCGCCAGGGCCAGGAAGGCCGTGATGACCGGGAGCGCGGGCGCGATGATGAAGACCGCCCGGTCCGCGCTCGCGGGGATGAGGTCCTCCTTGAAGAAGAGCTTGATGCCGTCGGCGATCGTCTGGAGCAGGCCGAAGGGGCCGACACGCTGCGGGCCGATCCGGTCCTGCATGTGCCCGATGACCTTCCGTTCCATCCAGACGATGAGCGGCACGCCGAGGAGCACGAACCCGAGGACGATCAGAACCTTGACCGCCGACTCGATCAGGAACGCGAGGTCCACGCTTCTACTTCAGCTCGTCCAGGAGGCGATCGAGTTCGGATCCTGTGACGTTCTCGTGGTACCGGTCGTTCACCATGAGCACGGGCGCGGTGCCGCAGGAGCCCAGGCACTCGACGGAGACGTACGTGAACCGGCCGTCCTGGGTGGTCTCGCCGTCTACGATCCCCAGCTTGTCCTGGATCTGCTTCTGGAGGCGCTGCCCGCCCAGGAGCGTGCAGGAGAGATTACGGCAGACCTGGATCAGGTGCCGGCCGACCGGTTTCTGGTTGAACATGGTGTAGAAGGTGACGACCTGACGGACCGACTGGGCCGTGAGCCCGAGGATCTGCCCGACCTCGCGCTGGACCTCCTCGCTCAGCCAGCCCTGATCCGCCTGGGCGACGTGGAGCGCGGGGATGAGCGCGGACTGGTGGGTCTCGTAGACCTTCTTGAGGGATTCGATCTTCTGTCGCGCTTCCGGAGAAAGCATGGAGCTCAGCTCTCCACGTTCGGGAACTGGGCCGACTGCGTCGGAAAGTCTTTTCGGAGCGGATGCCCCAGCCAGCCGTCCGGGGTGAGGAGCCGCCGGAGGTCCGGATGCCCGGAGAACTTCACCCCGAACATGTCGTAGACCTCGCGCTCCATGAAGTTCGCCCCGCGCCAGACCGTCGTGGCGGTCGGAACCGGGGCTTCCTCGTTCGTGCGCGTCTTCAGCAAGAGGCGCCGGTGGAACATGGGCGAGTAGAGGATGTACACGACCTCGAACCGGGGCTGACCGGGCTCCAGGTGATTCAGGAAATCCACCGCCGTGATGTCGGTCAGGTACTCGTAGAGGAGCTCGGGATCGCTTTTCAGATAGCGGAGCGCGTCGGGGACGGCGGGAGGATCCACCCAGATGCTGAGCTCGCCCCGGAATCGCTGGGCCGACCGGTACGCGTCGCCGAAGCGGCCCTTCACGCGCTCCACGACCGCCTCGTCGGCGCCGGAGATCGGCTCGAGATCCTCCGGCAGGGGCATCAGTCCCACTCGAGCGCGCCTTTCCCCCAGACGTAGGCGAAGCCGATGAGCAGGATGCCGATGAAGACCGCCATCTCGACCAGGCCGAAGACGCCGAGCTGCTTGAAGACGATCGCCCACGGATACAGGAAGACCGTCTCGATATCGAAGACGATGAAGAGCATGGCCACGAGGTAGAACCGGGTGTGGAAGCGCTCGCGGGCCGTCCCGACCGGCGTGATGCCGCACTCGTAGGCGCTGCTCTTGGCGGGGTCCTTCACGCGCCGGCCGAGGAAGTGCGAGGCCAGGAGGGTAAAGACGGCGAAGCCGACCCCCACGATCAGCATCATGAGGATGGGAATGAACGCCGTGGTTGAGTTGGGATCGACGTGGTTCACAAACCATCCCGAGTTCGTGAAAAAAGTCGCTAATTCAGGCAGGATAAAAACTTGGGGACTTTGCTGTCAAGCCACTTTCTCGGAAGGAGGCGTCCAACGTGAGGCGTCCCGTGACGTTCGCGCTGTTCCTGCTCACGGCCGGAGTCGTGACCTCCAGAGCGGCGGCGGCGCCGGCCGCCCCGGCCCTCGGCGCGATCCGGATCGTCGAGGGGATGCGCTATCCCCTGACCGTCGCCGGCGTCCAGGCGGCCCTGGACGAGGTGGGCGCCGCGGGCGGAGGCGAGGTCTGGGTCCCCGCCAACGCCAACATCCTCCTCGGCACGACCCCCATCCGGATTCCGGGCTTCTGCACGCTCCGGGGCCAGGGACCCTACACGGGCGCCGGGTACACGTTCACCTCGAACGCGTCCACGAACGTGCCGGCGGCGATTCTGAACGCGGACACGACGGGCGCGCAGCAGTGCGTGAGGATCGAGGGGATCAACGTCTGGGGGGGCGCGCCGGGCGCGCGGATCGACGCGGGGATCAAGCTCAAGCGCGTCTTCGTCGGCTCGTCGATCCGGGATTGCCTGATCACGAAGGTCAGCGGCATCGGGGTGCGGATCGAGGGGGACAACGAGCAGTCCGCGGGCCAGCTCTACCTCGAGAACGTCACGGTCACGAACACCGGAGCGTACGGCTACTACCTGAACTCCGGGCTCCGGAACATCTGGATGAAGGGCTGCACGGCCGAGCGGCCCGGCCGGAATTCGCCGGCCCTCTTCATCAACGGGCAGACGACCACATCGGCCGGGAATGTCGGCGTTCAGGTGGACGGCTTCTACACCGAGGTCGAGGACCCGGGGAGCGTGGGGATCCGGATCGACGGGGCCTCGGCCGTCGAGATCAGCAACTACACCGCGAGCGTCCCTCACGGGCGCATGCGCGCCGCGGTCCAGATCCGGAACACGAACGAAGGGAGCCGCACGCTCAGCCCAAGCGGTCTCACGATCCGGAATCTCTATGCCCAGTGCGACACGCTGGTCGAGGACCAGAGCGCGGGGCTCGTCTACACGGCCGGCGCCGATCCGCGCAATCCGTACCCGTTCCTGGACTGGTACTCGTCCCCCGTGTCTCAGGGGACGACCTCGACGAACGGGTACCGGAACAGCGGCCAGATCGTCGGGATCCAGCCCGCCAAACGCGCGCCGGACCTCGTGAGCGCGGCCACCCTGGCTCCCCATCCCGAGGGGGGAAGCTTCTACGTCGTGACCGGCGCGAGCACCGTGACGAACATCACCGGGCTCCCCGCCTTCCTGTACCGGATCACGGTATTCTCGGTCTCCGGCAAGGTCCGGTTCACGGATGCAGGGAATCTCAATCTCAGCGGGGATTTCATCGGGAACGGCACCGGAGGAGCCGATCTGCTCGGGTTGATCTGGGATGGAACCCGGTGGAACGAGGCCTTCAGGAGCCTGAACTGACGTCCTCGAACGTGACGTGGTCCACGGCGCCCCCGAGCCGGATCGCGCGGTGGTTGGGATCGTGCTCGAGAAGCAGGAGCCATCCCTCGTGGGTCGCGTCTTTCAGGATCGAGCGCTTCGTCTCGAGGGTGGTCAGGGGAAAGACGTCGAACCCCATGATGAACGGCAGCTTGAGGTGCGCCACGGTGGGAACGAGATCCGCCGGGTAGAGCGCGCGCGATTCGGGAACGTCGAAGAAGACGCCCTGATGCCCCCGCGTGTGTCCCTCCAGCCGGCGCAGGGTCACGCCCGGCAGGATCTCCACGTCGTCGTCGTGGAGCACGAGCTGCCCGGCTTTCTCGATCGGGAGGAAGTTGTCGGCGAAGTAGGACGCTCGCGTCCTCTCGTTGGCGTGGGTCGCGTCCTCCCACTCCAGCCGGCGGACGAGGTAGTGGGCGCGCGGGAACGTGGGCCGCACGACGCCGTCCGGGCCTTTCGTCGTGCCCCCGCCGCAGTGGTCGAAGTGGAGGTGCGTGTACGCGACCGTCGTGATGTCGTCGGGGGCGATGTCGAGAGTCGCCAGGTCGTCGATCAGCGCCTCGGGCCCCTCCACCGCGAAGATGTCCCGAAACTTCTCGTCCCCCTTCGTGCCCACGCCGGTGTCGACGAGCACGCGGCGCCCCTTGCCTTCGATCAGCAGGCAATTCATCGCGAGCTGGATGCGGTTCCGGTCGTCGGAGGGAGTCGTGCGGCTCCAGAGGGGCTTCGGGACGACCCCGAACATGGCGCCGCCGTCCAGGCGGAACCGCCCGCCCGAGATGAAGTGGACCTTGTACGGTCCGATGGTGATTCCCGTCGACGGGACGATGCCGGAGTGCCTCATAAGCCGAGTTCTGTCGGATTGCTCCGTGGCGACCATTTCTCTGGGACGTCCGTTGCCGGACGCCTCGAGCAACCTACCCGGGAGTCGAGTGAGGCGGGCCACCTCTTCTCCCCTATTTGGTCTTTCTCCGGGTGGGGTTTACCGAGCCGAGGGCGTCACCGCCCCCGCTGGTGCGCTCTTACCGCACCGTTTCACCCTTACCGCGGGCTCGCGCCCGAGGCGGTTTCTTTTCTGTGGCACTTTCCCTGGGATCGCTCCCGCTGGGGGTTACCCAGCACCCTGCCCTGTGGAGCTCGGACTTTCCTCAGGCCGCGTTGCCGCGGCCCGCGGCCGCCTGCGGCACTCCGGACAGCCGTCCTGCCTGTACCGCTGCGACTAGAGTAGGGGTCAGGCCCCCTTCGCGTCCAGCGCCTCGTTCGCCAGCTCGTCGGCGCGCGCGTTCTCCGATCGCGGAACGTGCCGGATCCGGTGCCTGGGGACCGCGTTCAGGAGCATGATCACCTGGCCATAGAGGGACTGGAGGCGCGGCTCCTTCACCTTGTATTCGCCCTTGAGCTGCCGCACGACCAGCTCGCTATCGAGAAGGAATTCCACGTGGGAAGGACGCGCCCCTTTCAGGTATTCGAGCGCGGTGATCAGGGCGAGGTATTCGGCCTCGTTGTTGGTGCGGACGCCGAGCGCCCGGCTGGCCTCGTAGACAGTCCGCCCCTGGTCGTCCTCGATCACGACGCCGATCGCCGCGGGGCCGGGATTGCCCCGCGCGGCTCCATCCGTGTGCACGATGTATTTCATCGCGCGAGCGTACCGGTTCGACCGCGGTTTGACAACGCTGACGCCGCGGGGCAGAATGGCGGACCGCCCACCCTCGTGCGGTAGAAAGGACGATCGATGCCGCGCCCCACCTCCGACGACGTGCAGTTGATCCTCCGGCTCTACGAGCTCCGCCGCGATCCCGAGATGCGCCGCGCTCGGGCGTTCATGCTCTCCGAGTTCAACCCGAAATCCTGGGACGAAGTCCGCGCGCACTATCTGACCGGCGACGAAGTGGACCGGCACCTCCGCATGGCGACCTCCTACTGGGAGATGGTCGCGGCGTTCGTCAACCGGGGACTTCTGAACGAGGAGCTCTTCTTCGACACGCACGGCGAGGACATGGTCGTCTGGAAGAAGATGGAGCCCTTCATCGTGGACGCGCGCAAGCACATCCGTCCGACCTGGCTCTGGAACCTCGAGCGCCTGGCCAAGCGCCACCTGGCGTGGCGTGCGAAGACCTTCAAGACGGCGAGCCAGGTGATCCAGGCCGGATCGAAGCTCCGCGCGGGCAAGTCCAGGGGCCGGTGAGCAGCACCTTCGGGAAACTCCTCACGATCACCACCTTCGGCGAGAGCCACGGCCCCGCCGTGGGCGTGATCCTGGACGGATGCCCGCCGGGCATCGCCGTGAGCGCCGAGGCCGTGCAGCGCGATCTGGACCGAAGGCGCCCCGGACAGAGCGCCGTCACCACGCAGCGCCAGGAGCCCGACCGGGTCGAGATCCTCTCGGGCGTGTTCGAAGGCGTGACCACCGGCGCCACCATCGCCCTCGTGGTGCGCAGCGTCGACGCCCGCCCCGCCGACTACAGCAACCTCAAGGACATCTTCCGCCCGGGCCACGCCGACTACACGTACTGGGTGAAGTACGGCGTGCGGGATTATCGCGGCAGCGGCCGCTCCTCGGGGCGCGAGACCGTGGGCCGCGTGGCCGCGGGCGCGATCGCGCGCCTGATCCTCGCGGGCATCGGCGCACGCGTGCAGGCCTACACGGTCCAGGTGGGCGACATCACGGCGGAGGCGCGCGACGTCGCGTTCGCGGAGGAGAATCCCGTCCGCTGCCCCGATCGCGAGAAGGCGCCCGTGATGGAGCGGGCGATCCTCGCCGCGCGCGAGGCGGGCGACTCGCTCGGCGGCGTCGTCGAGATCCTCGCGACCGGCGTCCCGGCGGGACTGGGAGATCCTGTCATGGACAAGCTCGAGGCCCAGCTCGCGTGGGGGCTCATGTCCATCGGGGCCGTGAAGGCGTTCGAAGTGGGCGAAGGCTTTGCCGCGGCCCGGCATCGTGGATCGGAGATGAACGACCGCCTGACGCGGGAGGGCTTCGCGACCAACTACACCGGCGGGATCCTGGGCGGCATCTCGACCGGCGAGCCCATCGTGACGCGAATCGCGGTCAAGCCGCCCTCCTCGATCGCGCTGAAGCAGAAAACGGTGGACGTCGAGGGGAAGGAGCGCGACTTCGCGATCTCCGGCCGCCACGATCCGTGTCTGTGTCCGCGGGTCGTGCCGGTCGCCGAGGCGATGACCTGCCTCACGCTCGCCGACGCGCTCCTCCGCCAGCGCGCCATCGAGCCCTGGCGTCCCAAGGTCCAGGATCCCCTGCACCGGTGATCGATCGCATCCGCACCCGCATCACCGACGTCCTCGGAATCCGGTACCCCATCCTCCAGGCGGGGATGATCTGGGCCTCCGGCTACAAGCTCGCGGTCGCGTGCGCCGAGGCCGACATCCTGGGCACCATCGGGTCCGCGGGCATGAAGCAGGACCTCCTCCGCGCGCAGATCCAGAAGGCCCGGGCCCTCACCCGGAAGCGACTGGCGGTGAACATTCCTCTCCTGCGTGGAGATGCCCGGGAGCTGCTCGAGATCGCGCTCGGCGAAGGGATCGACGTCATCATCACCAGCGCGGGGAATCCCGCCGTGCTCGGCCCGCGGATCCAGAAGGCCGAGGGGGTGCTCTGGATCCACGTGGTCCCCAGCGTGAAGCACGGGCTGAAGGCGCAGGATGCGGGCGCTCAGATCGTGATCGGCGAAGGCTTCGAGGCGGGCGGCCACAACGGCATCGACGAGATCACCACGTTCGCCCTGATTCCGCAGCTCGTCGACGCGCTCTCGGTTCCGGTGGCCGCCGCGGGAGGCATCGCCGACGGCCGGGGATTCCTTGCCGCCATGGCGCTCGGGGCCGAGGGCGTCTCGGTCGGGACGCGCTTCGCGGCCACGACGGAGTCCTCGGCGCACCCGGACTACAAGCAGGCGATCGTCAGCGCGCTCGACTCGGGCACGGTGCTCTTCGCGAAGAAGATCGCGCCCGTGCGCGCGCTGAAGAACCGCTGGGTCGAGGCGGTCCGCGCCGCGGAATCCCACGGCGCCACGCGCGAGGAGCTGGAGAAAGTCTACGGACACTCCGCCTCGCGCCGTGGAATCCTCGAAGGGGATCTCGAGGAGGGCGAGCTCGAGATGGGTCAATCGAGTGGCCTCATCCGGGAAATCCTCCCCGCGGCGGAGGTCGTCGCCCAGTTCGTCCGCGAATTCGAACGAGCCCGAGCCCAGATCCAGAGCTTCAACAAGTAGTTTTACGGATGCGCCCGCGTTGATTGCTCCTTGACCGCGCTCCAGGCGGAGTAGAGAGTCGCGGGCGGCATCTCTCCCCGAAGAATCTTCGTTCGTTCGGCGCATGAGGTTCGTTCTCTTCGCATGACCACCTCGACCGCCCTCGCGCCTGCGGTTTCTCCGTCTCCGGGACGAAATCCGGCGCGGCCCCGGTCACCTCCGATCGGCCCCATCGATTCCCGTCGTCCTGCTCCCCGGCAAGAAGATCTTCCCCTTTGTGGAGGAGGGCACCCCCTATGAACGCATCCCTGCGTCGTGTGTCGTCTCTCGTGCTCGTCTTGCTGGCGCTGGGCCTGACGCTCGCGCCATCGCTCGCGCTCGCGGGCGGCAAGCCGGTCATCGTGCTTCCCCCAGGCTCCAATCCCTACGGCAAGTCCTATCAGGAATGGTCCGACGCCTGGTGGCGCTGGGCGTTCTCCATCCCCGCGTCCACGAACCCGCTCTTCGACGAGACGGGCGAGTTCGCGTCGCAGGGCCAGTCCGGCCAGGTCTGGTTCCTCGCCGGAGTCTTCAATGTCTCGGGGAGCGCGGAGCGATCCATCCGTGTGCCGAGGGGCAAAGCGTTGTTCTTCCCCATCCTCAACGCAGAGTGGGACAACCTCTGCCCGCCCCTGGACCCGCAGCCCCCGCCGGATGGCGTGGTCCCTGCGCTGAAGTCGAACGTGACTTCCTTCATCGATGCCGTGGATGCCTTGACCGTGGACGTCGACGGCACTTCGGTCCCCAACGCCTTCGACTTTCGTGTGGGGCCCGGCGAACCCTTCGACGTGACGTTCCCGAACAACAACATCTTCCAGGCGTTTGGCTGCTCGAACGTGACGGCAGGAACGTACAGCCCGTTCGTGAGCGGCGGGTACTACATCATGCTCGCGCCGCTTCGCCAGGGGAGCCATACCGTGCACTTCTCCGGCCACACGACCTTCATGGGCAGCGACTTCACGCTGAACATCACCTACCACATCAACGTGGGCGATCCGGCGGCAGGTCCCGCGCTGCAGGCCGGTCGCGTCGCCCCGAATCCCATGAATCCGCGGGCGAAGCTGAGCTTCACCACCACCAAGCCCGGACCCGTTCGGGTGGACGTGTACGACCTCTCGGGCCGGCTCGTGCGCACGCTCATGGAGAGGCCGCTGCTGGAAGCCGGACGGCACGATCTGATCATCGACGGCAAGACCTCGACCGGAGGGTCCATGGCTTCCGGCGTCTACTACTACCGCGTCCGATCCGCCGACGGCACGTCCCTCGGGCGGTTCGCGATCGTTCGCTGACGGCGTTCCAACGATTTGAAACGGAGGTCCGTGATGAAATCGATCCTCGAATTCCGGTCGGGCCGCGTCGTTGGAATCCTCGCGGCCGTGGCTTTGTTCCTGGCATTCGTCGGCGCCGCGAACGCTTCGTTGCCCGCCCGCGTGCGTCCCGTGTCCGACTTCACCTCCACGCAGGGCACGACGAACATCTTCATTCCTCCCGTTCCGGACTTCATCGGATGGGGAGACAATCCGCCGCACCAGTTCGCATCGATCGATTACGCCGGGCTGGCGAACGCGTGGCTCGTCTCGAATGGCGGAACCAGTCTCGGAACCACCGTGAGCGGAAATGTCGTCGAGCGACCGTTGGCGGACGGTCGCGCGCTCGTCTCGGTCACGCTGCACACGACCCGGGCGAACTCCTGGGTCGTGCAGAACCCGGGCGACTTCGCGAACGATCCGTTGCAGTTCGGATACCGCGCCCAGGACCTTCTGGCGAATCCGGCGCTGACCCCCGCGCTGTCGGAATCCCACTTCAACGTCAGCTTCAAGAACACGGTGCCGGGTGCCCCCCTTCCCGACCTCGTGGACGCCTTCATCCTCGGGAACGCGGCACCCGGACAGGAGCTCCGGAGTCTCTCCTTCCGGTCGAGCGGTGACGGCCCGCTTCGCGCCGCGTTCGGCGTGACCGAAGGAACGCCGGGGCAGCTCGTCGTGACGCAGTCGGGCCTCTTCTTCACCGGATTCCACGGGGCGGTCGGGGACGCCTTCCCGGCCGAGCGGGTGGACCTGCATCCGTTGGGGCAGTGAGCTCCAGCTAGGATTCGGGCCGAGAGGGCGAACGAGGCCCGACGGGGGCCGGAGGGGGTGGTCGACCCTCCGGCCCCCACTTGTTTGGGCACACGGTTTGCGTGATTTCTCCAACCGGTCCCGTATTCGCTTGCCGATAGGCTACTTATCGATACTGGCGGGGTCTCGATCGTGCCAATTGCAAACCGCCCCGCACGAGTTCGCGCGTTCCCTGATCGGAGAGAGCCCGCATGAAGACCACGAACGAGAAGAAATCCCCGGGCTCCCGCCCGGTCGGCCCCGCCACCGAGCATGCCGATGGAGCCCGTCGGGCGCGAGAGGCCATCAAGAAGGATCCCAACGCGCCGGAGAATTACACGGCGCTCGCCGGGTCGCTGAGAATGCTCGCGCAGTTCCTCCGCGAGAGGAACCCGGAGGCCTCCGACAATCTCTTACACCTGGCCTGCGCCTCGGCCTGGGAGGCCAAGCGCCGCTCGACGCCCGCGCTGATCTCGGGCCGCACCAAGCAGGAGGTGAAGGTCCTGACCGCGTGGGTGCGCATGAGGGAGCATCTGGCTCCGGAAGGATCGGAGGCGCGGATGGAGCAGATCCGGAGCGAGTACCTGGCGGAAGCGTTGCGGGATTCGGATTCGGTGCACGCCCTCGCGAACCCGGAGCCGCTGGACTAGCACCGCAATGAAACGCGGGCCCGGCCTGAACGACCGAGCCCGCTTTGGCGTGCGCTCCCCCCGAGCGCCCGCTACTGAATCAGTACCTTCTTCGTGTCCAGGGTCCGTCCGTCCACCGCGAGCTTCGCGAAAAAGATCCCCTTGGCCGCGCTCGTGCCGGCATCCGTCGTCCCATCCCAGCTCGCGCGGAACGTCCCCGCGGCCGCGTCCTGGTCGACCAGGGTCCGCACCGTGCGCCCCTGGAGATCGTAGACGCGGAGCGAAACCTTCGCGGTGCGCGGAATCGAGTACTGGAGCGTGGCCCGCGAGCCCGCCACCCCCGAAAGAATCCGGAGGGCGTCCGCGCTCGGCGCCGCCGCGGCCGTCGCGCGCGCGGGAGCCGCGGCTTCCGTATGCGCGGGACTCTGCTGGAGGTCGTGATGCTGGTGATCCCGCGGATTCTGGGGCGGAGCCACGTACGGGAAATACGGCAGGAACGGCATGTCGTTCGCGTCGATCCCGTCCCCGAGCCGATTGTTGGGAGCGATGTTGAACCCATCGACCAGCACGCCGGCTACGACTCTCAGCTCGATGTCCACCACGTCGTCCGCGAGCCTCCGCCCATTCGGGAACCCCGCGAGATCACCGGCCAGTACACCCAGCCGATTCGGCGAAGCCGAGGGCGCGATCGACATGTTGAGCCGCAGCATCTCTCCCGGCGACACCCCCGCCGGCTGGTTCAGTCCCGGCACGCCGGTCGCGAATACCGCGACCAGATCGTTCCTCGGCGTGGGCGGCACGTTGATCCCGAAGAGCGCATGCAGGAGCGTGGCGGCCTCGGGGTTCACCACGTACGCGCCGAAATTCGCCACGTCGTTGAACGGCTCGCTGGCGTTGAAGAGGTCCTTCTTGCCGAGCGGGATCACGACTTCATTCACGAGCGGCATGCCCAGGCGCGACACCTGGACTTCCGGACCCGAGAATCCGATCGAGCCGTCCCCGTTGATGGTCCGGGTCTGCGAGCGCTCGGCCGTGTCCCAGATTCCAAGGATGTTGTTGTTTCGCGATGGATCGGGCTCCGTGCCGTCCTTGGTGAGCACACTCTTCGGCGCCTGGAGCACCACGCTCATCACGTTGTATCCGCCCACGCCGTCGACGCCCTTGCCGCGATCCCCGGGAGGCCGCCGGATGCTGAGCAGATCGAACACCGCGGCCAGATCCACGAAGAAGGGATCGTCTCGCGGACCCACGAACACCTTGTAGCCGCCCGGCAGCGTCTGGATCGCGGACTGCGCCAGCGCCGCGTAGTCCGGCATCGAGACCGGGCCCACGAAGTACGGGGCCACCTGCCCCGTGCCCAGAACCGTCTCCTGATTCGTGTCCACGTCGATGCGCGTCAGTGTCCACATCTGGCGCACGTTGAGATCGGGATCGTTGAGGCTGGTCACGACGCCGGTGTTGTAGAGGAACGTGTTCTCGTTTTGGCGGGTCGTGTGGAACGTGAACTCGAACCGGATATGCTTGTGCGAATCCCCGACGTTGTCGACATTGATGTAGTAGCTCGCGTTGTCGTCGAAGCTCGCGAAATTGGGCCCGCTGTTCGGCTCGATGAGGGGAACCCAGTTGCCGACGAACGTGACGGCGCTGGGAGCGTCGGAAGCCACCCACGCGTAGAGATCGGTGTCGTCGGCGAGGCGGTCCTTCGTCGTGCCGGGCGCCTCGCTGTGGCTCGACGCGTTCGCGGTCGGGGGCAGCATCGGCCCCGACAGGGCGAGCGCGAGCACCATCGCGAAGGCCAGGGCGAAACGTTGGGAGAGCATGCGTCCATTCCTTTCTCGCTCCTCGAGAGCGTGCGAAGTGTGGGGGGCTGTCTCAGCGCTGACATGCCCTCTACGGAGGAGCCCGGCAGCCGGATGAGGCGACCGCGCCGATTTCATCGCACCTCTCTGGAAGGGGCTTGTGCGTTTCCCGGTCGCCCCCTAAGCTACCGGCCGCAAATCCAAACACCGCCCAGCTCCGTATATCTGGAACGAGGCGAGGCCCTGGGAAACGCATCCACACGATGAATGAGCAAGTACGAGATCGAGCGTGCGTCGATCGGATGCGCGCCGGGGACAGCCGCGCGCTGGAGGAGCTCTACGACCGCCACAACGGTCTCCTCTATTCGGTCGTGCTCCGCATCGTGAGGCGCCCGGCCGACGCCGAGGAGGTGCTCCAGGAGGCCTGGCTCCAGATCTGGAAAGGCGCCGGGACGTACAGCGAGGCCCGCGGCACGGTGGGAGCCTGGCTCGTGACCGTGGCGAGGAGCCGCGCGATCGACCGGATCCGGAGCGAAGGGTCCCGCCAGCGCGCCGAGGAGGCGGCAGGCGCCGATCCTCCACCGCAACCGACGGAGGACGCGTCGGCAAACGCGGCCCACCGGCAGATGAGCGAGCGGGTCGGCCGCGCGCTGGACAAGCTCGGGCCGCAGCACCGCCAGGTGCTGGAACTGGCCTATTACGGAGGATTGACCCAGGGTGAGATCGCGGAGCGCCTGAGCGCCCCGCTGGGCACCGTGAAGTCCTGGACACGGCAGGCGCTCGTGCGTCTGAGCGAACTCGTTCCCCAAGAGGATTGGACGTGAGCCAGCACCGCGAGGAACATATCGAGCTCTGCTCCGGTTACGTGCTCGGAAATCTGTCCGACACGGAGCTCGCCGAGCTCGAAGGCCATCTCAAAGAAGGGTGTGGAGCTTGCGAGACGGAGATCCACCGTCTCGCGCGGGGCGTCTGGGCCTTCGCGGGCGCCACGCCTCGCCTTCTGGAGCCGGCGGCCCTGCGTTTGAAGGTTCTGGAGACGATCAAGGAGGACGGACGCGACCGGAGCCGCGAAGGGAAGAAATCCGACGCGAAGCGGGACATGCGGCGCGCGGCGCCGATTCCACTCCCCCGCCGGCGCGGCGTGCCGGTGTTCGGGTGGATCTCGGCGGTCGCCGCGATCCTGATCGCGCTGGCGGGCTATACCCAGTATCGCGAGGCCACGCGCCTGCAGCACGAGCTGGGCGCCGCGCGCCAGGAGATCTCGCGGCTGACCCAGGAGCTCGACAGCGAGCGCCAGTGGACCGCCGTGGCCACGGCTCCCCAGACGCGCGTGGTGGAGCTCGCGCTCACGAAGGACGCGGCGAAGGCCGGGGCGACCCAGCTTCACGCGCGCGTCACCTACGATCCGTCGACGCGTCAGGCGATCGTCTCGGTGACCGATTTCGTTCCGCCCTCGGGCAAGGACTTCCAGCTCTGGGCCATCACGAAGAGCGGACCCTCGAGTCTGGGGCTCGTGCGCGCGGATCGCGAAGGCCGCGCCATGATCCGGCTCGAGAACGCGGGCGACCCGTTCACGCTCGCGGCATTCGCGGTGTCGCTGGAGAACGAAGGCGGGGCTCCCACGACGACCGCCCCGGCCGGCCCGGTCGTCATGGTGGGGAAGATCGGCACGTAGCTCATCCAGGCCGTTCCCTGCTCCGTAGAGCAGGCATGACCCCCCGTTTCGCGATCCTCGCCATCGTGTTGTTCCTCTCGCTTGGCTCCCCCGCGGAGGCGCACGAGTACTGGCTCGCGCCTTCCCGGTATGTGACGGCCCCGGGCGCAGCCATTGAGATCCGCGCGCTGGCCGGCACCGGTTTCCGGGGCGAGATGAAGCCCTGGGACCCCGGGCACGCCGTGCGGTTCTCCGCACGAACGTCACGCCCGCTGGACCTCACCCGCGCGGCCGCGTTTGGCGACGTCACGTGGACCCGTTTCGCCTCCTCGGACGCGGGGGGGGCGATGGTCGCCTTCGAGTCCGGGTTCACCTCGATCGAGCTGCCCGCGGCGCAGTTCGACAGGTACCTGGCGGACGAAGGCCTCGATGGACCGCTCGCCGCGCGCCGTGGGGGGAAGGCCCTGGTGCCGGGTCGAGAGCGCTATCGCAGGTGCGCCAAGGCGTGGCTTCGGGGCAGCGCGACCGACCGGGCCACCGCCATCGCGGGCCTTCCCCTCGAGATCGTTCCCCTCGCGATCCCCGGTCCCGATCCCGCGCTCCGGGCCCTGGTTCTGTGGAAAGGACGTCCCCTCGCGGGGGCGCTGGTGAAGGCATGGCGCGCGCCGCTCGGAGCCTCGGGGGAGCCCACGAATCCCGGGGCTCGGGACTCGGTCGGCGTGTCGTGGCGGGGGCGAACCGACTCGCGAGGCGAAGTCTCGGTTCCCGTGGCTCAGGCGGGGGAATGGCTCCTGAGCGCGGTGCACATGGATCCCTGCCCCGATCGAAGCGAGGCCGACTGGGAGAGCACCTGGGCCTCGCTGACCTTCCAGCGATGACGTCCGCGCTTCGCGCATCGGTCCTGGTCGCGTTGCTGCTCGCGGCGCCGGCCGCCTCGGCGCACGACGTCTCCTACAGCTTTGCCGACTTGCGCTGGAGCAGCGACCGGGTCGAGCTATCCGTCACCGTCCACCGCGACGATGCCGCTCCGGCTCTAGGGATCGCGACGCCCGAATCCCTTCTGGTGGCTCCGTTCCTCGCGCGCGACGCCGATCGCCTGTCGACCCTGATCCGCTCGCGTCTGAACGTCACCGCGGCGGCGGGAGAGGCGCTTCCCCTGCGCGTCGAACGGATCGAGCCCCGGCCGGAGCGGCGCGGCGTGTGCCTGACGCTCGCCGCTCCCCTTCGCGCCCCGACGCCGAGGATCGGCGTGCGGGCCGCCCTCTTCCCCGAGAACAAGCGGCACGAGACGTTTCTGAACGTGTACGACGCGCGCGGGCGGGTCCTGGCCCAGGAGGTACTGACCGCGGAGCGCCCCGGCGTCGATGTCTACGCCGCCGGACCCCAGGGCGTCCTCGCCGTGCTTCGGACATTCATCGGGACCGGCATCCACCACATCTTCCTCGGTCCCGACCACGTCCTCTTCATCGTGGGATTGCTCCTGCTGGGAGGGAGCCTCGGGCGCGTCGTCCGCGTCGCCACGTCGTTCACCCTGGCCCACAGCATCACGCTCGCCCTGGCGGTGCTCGGGGTGGTCCGCATCCCCTCTCGGATCATCGAGCCCATGATCGCGCTGAGCGTTGTCTACGTGGGGTTCGAGAACGTGCGGGCCCGGCCGGGCACCGATTGGCGGACCCGGATCGCCTTTGCCTTCGGCCTCATTCACGGGTTCGGCTTCGCGAGCGTGCTCCGTGAATTCGGCCTGCCACGAGGCTCCCTCGCGTGGTCGCTCCTGGGGTTCAACCTTGGAGTCGAGGCGGGTCAGGTCTGCATCGTGCTCGCGGTGGTGCCGGTCCTCGCCGCGCTGCGCGCCGGGTGGCCACGCCTCGCGCCGCGCGCCCTCGCCCTCGGGTCCTGGGGAATCGTCTGCACGGGCTCGGTCTGGTTCCTGGAGCGAATCTTCACGAGGAGCTGACCCCGCCCAGCTCGACTCGGTGGGTCTCCGGAGCGAACCAGGTCGCGACGAGCGTGACCATGCAGCACGACGCCACGTAGCCCGCCACGGCCGTGGATCCGTGCCGGGCGAGGAGCAGGGTCGCGATGAACGGAGCCAGGCCTCCCGAGAAGACCGAGGTCAGCTGGTAGATCAGGGAGGCCCCGCTGTATCGCACCCGGGTTCCGAAGAGCTCCGAGAAGTAGGCCGCCATCGGACCGTACATCATGTCGTGCCCGATCATCCCCAGCACGATCGCGGGCATGACCCACCCGGGTCCCCGCTCGATCATCCAGAAAAAGGGGAACGCGAGCGCCAGCGAGAACAGGGCGCCCGCCAGGTAGAGCGGCTTCCGTCCGAGTCGATCGGAGAGATGGGACCAGAGCGGGATGGATCCCAAACCGACCACCGAGGCCATGATGACGGCCCCCAGCATGGTGCCGCGGGAGTAGTGCAGGGACTTCTCCCCGTAGCTCAGCACGAAGACCGTGTACAGATAGAAGAGGACGTTCTGCGCGAAACGCATGCCGGTTCCGACCAGGACCTCGCGCGGATGGAGGCGGAAGACGTCCAGCAAGGGAGCGCGTGACTCGCGCCGGGTCTCACGAACCTCGAGGAACAGGGGCGACTCCGCAACGCGAAGTCGGATGAACAGGCCTACCCCGACCAGCACCAGGGAAAGCAGGAACGGCACGCGCCACCCCCACGCGAGGAAGGCGGGCTCCGGAAGGCGGCTCGAGAGGAGCGCGACGAGGCCGGTGGAGAGGAGGAGGCCGGCCGGGACTCCGATTTGCGGCCAGGAGCCGTGCAGTCCCCGGCGCTCGCCGCGCGAGTGCTCGACCGCGAGGAGCACCGCCCCGCCCCATTCGCCGCCGACGCCGAAGCCCTGGACGAAGCGGAGCAGGACGAGGAGGATCGGCGCCCAGATTCCGATCCGGGCGTATCCCGGCAGGAGCCCGATCAACGCCGTCGCCGCGCCCATGACCACGAGCGACCAGATGAGCATCGTCTTTCGCCCGATCCGGTCCCCGTAGTGGCCGAACACGATCCCGCCCAGCGGCCGCGCGACGAAGCCGACCGCGAAGGTCGCGTACGCGCTCAGCGTCCCGGCGAGAGGATCGAGGGTCGGAAAGAAGAGCTTGTTGAAGACCAGCGCGGCGGCGGTGCCGTAGAGGAAGAAATCGTACCACTCGATGGTGGTGCCGATGAAGCAGGCGAGGATGACCGGACGGAGCTGGCTCGACCGGGTCGGGGGCAACCTCAGCTCGCTCCGACCCATGGATCGCCTTCCACGTAGTAGAATACCGCCCCCCGGAGGCGGACCGCGCGCAGGTGATCCGAAAAGGTGTCACCGCTCATCGTTCATCCTCGTAGGAACAGGGCACGTCTCGGGTCGTATCGAATTACCGGATCGGACGTTCGGGCAAGTGTTCCGGACGCACGGGCCATGCGTCAACGATGTAACTTTGGCATCGTACATGGGAACGCCTCCCCACCGACGGGCGGCGATGGACCCCCACACCAGCCCAGCGGAGGACTCGAACATGGCTCAGATCGGCCTCAAGACGCTCGACGGGAAGCAGCAGACCATCTCTCCTGAGGACCTCGACGGGCTGAGAAAGGGCCTGCGCGGG
>Ga0075423_10000079_pt1 | contig 55911 bp, 52 predicted proteins | sample SoiMethybrSBSTD2_FD_80114 | JGI IMG/M metagenome (GOLD analysis project Ga0075423, IMG submission 80114) | Bulk soil microbial communities from a Populus tree surrounding site in Tennessee, USA - Soil MetaG P. TD hybrid SBSTD2 | ecosystem: Environmental > Terrestrial > Soil > Tree plantation... | reverse complement strand
TGCGGCCCGCGCCCGCCTGCGACTTCACGGCCGTCGGACACCCGGAGTCGGCCTTTCAAGACTGGTGGAAGGCCGCCGACCTGGCCGGAAAAAACGCCGTTCTCGTCTTTCACCCGGAGCATTTCGCCGAGGACCTGGAACTCGCCCGTCGCTCGTTCCGGCACCTGGATGATCCGGGGCGCATTTCGATCACGCGGTGGGGGAGCCGCAGGGTGACCTTTTACCTGGTGCGGGCGCAGGGATACCGGCCCGGATGAACGGCTATCGGAGCGCGTCGAGGAACTTGAGGACCGAGGCGCCGGGGCGATATCCGTGCGCTCGAAGGACCATCCACGACGTCTTGCGGTTGCCGTCGCGGGGGATGAACAATTCGACGGGATCGTCGACCCGCTCGAAGGCCTTCCTGGCCAGATCCAGACCGTCCGGGTAATGGTTCGACTCATACACGATGACGGCGTCCTTGCCCGCGAGGCTCTCGGGACGCCACCAGCGGGCGAGCCTCCGGCCCTCTTCGCCCACGGCCGAAAAATCGCACGCCGGCAGCGGCCGGAGCTCATATCCCAGCCGCGTGGCCGTCCATGTTTCCCTGGCGATCACGAAGTCCGGTGAGCGCCGCCGGACTTCCGCGGCGAGGCGCTCCCAGCAATCGGTGTAATCCGGCGACAGCTGCGTCAGGACGAAAGGCAGCGCCAGGTATCCGACGCCGAGGACGCCGAGCGTCGCCCGGTGCAGCCGCCGTCCCCAGGGGCCTCCCCGAATCACCGCCGCCGAGGAGAGCAGGAAGAGGCTGAGGTACCCGGGCGTCGGCCAGTGATGCTTCACCGGTCGGGCCACGAGCACCGCGAGAAAGAACAGGAGCGTCGGGAGTCCGACCGCGGCCATGAGCCGATCCTGCCAGGGCGCCGATCTCCATCGCCACGCGGCGCGCGCCCCGGCCGCCCACGCCCACAGGCAGATGAAGGGAGTGAAGAGCAGCAGGTGACTCACGGGGTAACCGTGCAGTCGATTCAGCCTCGGGCCCTCGATGCCGGGAATCCTCCCCGTCGCCTGGAAGAGGAACGACTCCCAATCGTGCCGGGCATTCCAGATCACGGTCGGCGAGAAGACGACGAGCGCGATCAGGCAGGCCAGGTACGGTTGCGGGCGCTTCAGCCAGTGGCGATGGTCCGGACTCAGCGCCAGGAAGATGAGGATGCCGATCGGGAAAAAGATGGCGGGGTACTTCGATTCCATCGCCAATCCGAGGAAGGCGCCGGCCGCGTACCACCACGAGGGCCTTCCACCGGAAAAGGCGTGCGCCAGGGCCCAGAGCGCCGCCATCCAGAACAGGAACAACGGACAGTCCGGATCGACCCGCGATCCGATCGAGAAGATCATGGGGACCATCCCCAGGATGAAGGCCGCGAGCCGTCCCGCCTCGGGCCCGTAGAGCCGGCGCCCCGCCAGGAACGTCAGCCAGAGGGTCAGGCCGCCCGCGAGGATGGTCAGCGCGCGCATGCCCAGGTAGCTGTCGCCGAAGATCGCCGTCGACGCTCCGACCATCCACATGATCATGGCCGGATGGTCGAAGTAGCCGAGCGCGGGATGCTGGGCGTAGTACCAGTACGTCGCCTCGTATCCGGTCAGCGCGATCTGGGCCGCGGCCGCCGCCTTCACGACGGTCAAGGCCGCGATCAGGGCCGCAACCTGCGCCCCCGGGCTCTTCCGGAATCGCTCCATCCCGTTGGCCATTCCTGTGTTTCCCTTCAGCGGTCCCGGATCCTGCGGGGTCGGGGCAGAACCATGTTGCCCGGGCGATCGAGGATTTCGATCGGCCCCCGCGCCGGCCGTCGGAACTCGGCGGGGCCGGGGAGAAGGAGTTTCCCTCGCCTATCCTGCATCATGCCGCGCGTTTCCACGTGAAGGGTCCCTCCCTTCAGGAAGACAGAGTATCGCTGATCACGGCACGTGCCGGTTGGAATGGGTTGGATGGAGATCGCGCTGAATTCCCCGGACGATCTGCGCCTCGCCGATGACGGCCGGCAGGATCAAGGCGGCGAGGGCGACGAGGACTCGGAAGGGCGAGGCGGCCCGACGGCCCAAGGAGGTCACGGCCAGCGCGGCGAGGACCGCGAGGGCGGGATAGACGGGATTGATGTACCAGAAATGGCGCGTCGGGATGACGGAAAAGAGGACGAGGGTGATCGCCACCCATGCGACCGAAAGGAAACCGAGCTCCCCTCCAAAGATCGAGCGCGCGCCGATCTCACCGGGGGCGCGATGTCGGCGGCTCCAGAGCCAGGCGGCCCCTCCGACCAGGATCACCAGGACCGCGGGTTGCCTCGCGAGGATCGCGACGTAGTAAAGCGGTGACGATTCGCGCTGTCCCAGGGGCTCGGTGCCCTTTCCGACGATGTCCTGCGCGACCATCGCGCCGAAGAACCGTCCGTGCCCTTCCGCCCGGAAACGGAGCCACGCCCACCCGCCGACGATCGCCGCGAAGAGGAGGGCGCCCGCGAGGAGGGGCGCCCCGCGGCGACGGATGAGATCGCGCCGCCGGAGGAGGCAGATCGCCGCCAGGGCCGCGTTCGGAAGAATTGCGAAGCTCTTCGCCAGGAAGCCTGCGCCCAGCGACGCCCCGACGGAGACGCCCGCCCACCGCGACGCTTCGAGCCGGAGCAGCGCGTAGGACGCGAGGGCCAGGAACAACGTGAGGACCGCATCCGCGTTCGCCGATCGCCCCGAGTGCTTCAGGAAGTAGGGGTAGCAGGTGGCGAGGAAGAGGCCCGCGAGCAGGGCGGTCCGCCGGTCGGCCGCGCGCCGGACGCCCGCGATCGTGAGGAGGACGCCGAGCACCGCCGCGCACGCGGACGGGAACCGGAGCGCGAAATGACCTTCCCCGAAAATACGGCAGCACGCCGACATCAACCAGAGGGCCAGGGGCGGCTTGAGGTTTTCGTAGTCGGGACGGCCGCCGTACGTCGTCACGATCGCGTCGCCGCTCCGGACCATCTCGAGGGCGGAGACCTCGTAACGCTGTTCGTCCCAGGCGGAAAGTTCGGGCAGCCCGAGGAAGGCGAACGCGTTGACGGCGGCCAGGATGGCGATGAGCGCGGCCGCGAACCGGAAATGGCCCAGCAACCAGGCGGCGGCCCGGCGCTGCATGCCGGTCGGCCCGATCATCGACCCGGCGCCGGTTCCAGGGCGCGGCGCCGCCGGAGATCTTCGAGGGCGAGCATGCAGAGCGCGCCGAAGGTGATCGCCCCCACCCACGGCAATCCCGCGAGGACCGCCACGGCCAGGCACGCGGCGCCTTCGAGCACGCGCGACGGACGCCGGATGGCCGCGGACCCCGCGAGGATCGCGGCGCCGCAGGCGAGTCCGACGAGGGGGGTTTCCCGGGTCGCGGGATCGGCCATCGCCATCCCGACGACGGCCGCCCCGGCGGTCGCGGCGATGAAGGCCCACCGCAACCACCGCGTCGGCAGCGATTCCGGAAGGATCGGCGTGCGGTCGCGGATGGTGCGGCCCAGCGCGTACTCGATGCCCTTGGCGGCCAGGACGATCGATCCGACGAGGAATCCCGTGCGCACCAGTTCCGGCGTCCGGAGGTCCGGCCGCGCCAGGAATACGAAAATCATGTGGCCGACCCAGACGATGAGCGGCGCGTAGAGGGTCCTGACCACGCGCGCGAACTCGCGTCCCTGGACCAGGTTGGCGTTGGCCCAGGAGAAACCCCGCGAGGCGGGCAGGCCCGAGGCCGGCCACAGCCGGGGGAAAAACCGGGGGACCCTGTCACGGTACGCGCGGTAGGCCGGCCCGATCCTCATCTCGAGATCGCTCTCTTCGCTGCGGATGGTCAGGAAATACGCGACGGCGAAAGCAACCCCATAGGCCGCGGTCACCCACGGCTGGTTGATGGCCAGGCAGATGCCCAGGTCGATCAACGCGTTGGCCAGGTAGAACGGATTCCGGGTCCACCGGTAAGGGCCCGACGTGGCCAGCCCTCCGCCCAGCCAGAGGCTTCCCTTGGCCCAGAAATGCAGGAGCAGGCCGGGGATGAGAAAAGCCCACGCGGCCGCCAAGAAGGGAAGCCGGATCTCCGCGACCAGGAATCCCAGGATGATCAGGGAGCGGCGAAGCGTGCCGCGGCGAAAGAGACCCCGGGCGGCCCGCTTCCACCAGGCCGGCGTCCCGGCCGCCGCGGGGATGAACTCCGCGGACGTCTCGATCGACGCCTCCAGGCTCGCATCGAGGGCGTCTTGCGGCGCGGGATCATTCCGGACGGCGCACGGAACTTCGGTGTCGGACGAATTTCCGAGGGACAATGGGGAGATTTTACGGTCTTGCGTCCACTCCATTCCAGTACTTAAGGACGGAATCCCGCTCCGGTTCTTGCTCTTTTCCTCCAACCGGGGCGCGAGGAAGGATCGGGCGACCTCGACCGGGTCTTCGTGCTCCGACCCTCCGTTGCCGCGGATCGGGGACGGATCACGGCAGTTATTTTTCGACCTCGATGGCGTGCGGATCGACCCCGACGAAGCCCTGATCCGGATCGCCGTGCCGATGGCCGGCCACGGGAAGCGGCTTCGCTACTTCGGGCGCGGGGGATTCCGGATCAGCGCCACGGTGCTTCGTCCGTGATAGAAGCTCTGGGACGCCAGGACCTCCGCCCCCTTCGGCAGCTGATCCGGCGGGGGAAGCGAATCGAAATAGAAGTCCGCGGTCGACACGTCGCCGGAGAGGCGTTCGGGCCAATAGAATTGGAGTCCGTACCCCGCGGGGGTTCCCACGACGGCCACGCGCGCCCCCGGGGGAATGAGCCGTCGCGAGAGCGCGATGAACGGCCGGACCGTGTCCTGCGTCGTGCGCATGCCGTCGTAGAGGACCGACCGGAGCGCGACCGAGAGAATGCCCATGAGGGCGATGCCCCGGACCATGGCCATCGCCCCGCGCCACGACGACACGAGCTGGGCGGTGCCGAGTCCGACCATCATCGCTCCGAGCAGGGCGAGCGGCACTTCCCAACCCGCGAAGAAATCCGGGTCGTCCATGAACCGCCCTTTGGCCAGCACCCCCGGGCCCGCGAAGGAGAGGACGATGACGCCGACCCCGGCCAGCAGGACGACCGCTCCGCAGACCCGCACGCCCCAGCGGAGCGCGGGCGTCGGGCCCTCGTCGAGGACCCGGCCGACGGCCACCGCGATCATGAGCGACGCCGCGGGCTGGAGCGGCAGGAGATAGTGGAGCCGCTTGGCGGACGAGATCGAGAGGACCAGGAACGCGAAGCCGAACCACGCGGCGGCGTGGGCGCGCGCGACTCCCGCGTCGCGGCGGAAGAGCCACCGGATCGTCTCGGGCAGGAAGGCCGCGATCGGAATCAGGCCCACGAGCACGCGCGACGGGTAGAACAGGGGCGACTTGACGTGGCTGCCCGCGATCCCGTGCTTGAGGCCGAGGGGCATGTAGAAATTCTCGTCGAGGATGCACGTGTTGACGAATTCCATGCCTCCCACCAGGCACCCCGGGAGGTACCAGAGCAGGGAGATGCCGAGGATGAGGCCCGCGCCCAGCGCGGTCGGTCCCCACGGGATCGGAAGGTTCCAGAACCGCCCGCGGGAGATCCAGAGAACTTCGCCCATGATCGCCGCCATCGGGAGGAGCAGTCCGAGCGGCCCCTTCGACAGGACCGCGAGTCCGAGAGAGACGCCGCAGAGGATCGCCGCCCTCGGGGGCGTCAGGCGGCCGAGCCGGCCCGCGAAGTAGGAGGCGAGCCCGGCCGTGACGAAGAAGGTGAACGTCATGTCGACCATGGCGGTCCGGGCCCACATCGTCATCACGACGTTCGATCCGAGGGCGATGACGGCCAGGGCGGCGACTCGGGGGGACCCGTACAGCGACGCCCAGAACCAGGTCACCGCGAGCGTGGCGAGCGCCATCAGGACGGAGACGCCTCGGAGCGTCCACTCGTTCGCCCCGAAGACCGCCGAGGCGACGGCGGCTTGGTGGTAGTACGCGGGGGGCTTCTCGCACAGGTAGCCGTCGGGCGTGCGGGGGAGGAGCCAGTCGCCCTCTTCGAGGATGTCCCGGACGATGACCCCGCTGCGACACTCGTCGATCTTGCTGAGTTCCGGTTCGTGCAGCCTCCAGGCGTAGAGAATCCCGAAGACGACGATCAATCCGGCCGCACCCGTCCGAGCGTTCATCGAACCCCTGGGAATGGCAGCGTGTCTTGCGCGGAAAGGACGATGAAAAGGAGCGTACGTTCTCCGGCGTTTCCTGACAAGCGGGGGATGGGGCCTAGCCGGGCTTGGGAACGAAGCTGACCGTCACGTGCATGATTGTCCAGTAGGAGAACGCGTCGGGCGTGACAATCCAGGCGAGCGCGTTGCCCGGGGATTTCTTGAAAACGTACACCCAGGCGACGGCGAGGAGGACGGTCGCGAGCGTGAGCCCGATGTGGAGCGACTGGAATCCCGCCTGGGTCCGCTTGAACCACGTCAACCAGCCCAATTCCCGGGGGCTCCCCGCGCGGCCCGAGAGCACCAGGCGTCGGGTCGTGAAGACCCACCAGGCCGCCACGTGGAAGAGGACCACGAGGTAAAGCGTGCTCTGGTGCCGGAGATCCGCGGTGAGCATCAACGCGAGCCCGCCATAAACCGTGATCAGGGGCCAGTACTCCCTCCAGAGTTGCCTCGGCGACCGGCCGGACTTCCGGACCGTCGTCACGAAGAGCGCCGCGGCGATCAGGAGGAAGAGGGCCACGGGTACGAGCCACAGGGTCAGCCGCTCCATCGTGCCGAGGTCCCGGAGGTCGATGCCGGGACGCAGGAATTTCACGCCGCCCCGGTTGGTCCGCTTCACGAAGAGGTAATTCCACCCGATCGCGGCGGCGATGGAGATCACGCCGCCGATGATCCGCATCACCGCGTCGCGTCCCGGGCCCTCTTCCGGGACGTCGCGGTACGTCCGGCTGAAAAAGTATTCATCCCGGATTTCGTGCGTCAGGAAATAGAGGCCCACGAAACCCGCGAGGAAGAACGACGGGACCGCGCTCGCGATGGAGAGGCACACGGCGCACACCGAGGCGCCGATGAGGAGGGCGGCGAGGATTCTCTTCCGGGATTCCCGGTTGGCCGCGCGGGGATCGGTCCACATGAAGAGAAAAGCGATCGAGAAATGGGCGATCCCCGTGAAGACCGTCGCGGCGCGGAGCGCGTTGCCCGCGACGACGCCCTCCTTCTTGTTGGCGACGGGTTCCACCGCCATGCCAAGGCGGAAGAGCCCGACGAGCGTCCCCATGAGCAGGCTCGCGGCCAGGAATTGCCGGATCGTCGGCCGAAGACCGGGAGCGGGCGTGCTCGCGCTTTCCATGGGGGGGGGCCAGTATCCCATCCCCTTCGAGCCTGCGAAACGAATTGATTCGGGCTTCTCGCGTGAGATGGGGCGACGGGGGACTTGAATGGGGGCCGCCCTGGCGGCTCAACTCAGTCGGGGCACAAGCCGAGGGCCGACTTGAGGACCTCCACGATCGCGTCCACCTGTGCGGCGCTCGCGAACGTCAGGCATCGGGCGCGCAGGCGCCGCTCCGCCGATTTCAGGTCTTCCTTCTTCGTGTCCCTGGGTTCCGTGCCGGACGCGTGGATCCGCCCGAAGAGCGCGTTGATTTCCTCATTGAGCGCCGCTTCCAGCTTCCGTCCCTGATCTTCGTTCAGTCCCGCGCGCTTCGACGCGTCGCGCGCATGCCTCTCCGCGAGCACGTCCGCCTCGTGGCGCGACAGGCGGATTGTCTCCTCGGTGTTCATCCACGGCTCGCCTTTCCGGAAGGAGGCGACCCGCTCCGCCTCGGTCGCCGCGTCCAGGCGGCGGGCGCCCTCTCCGAGGATCGGCGCCGCGCGGGACACGACGTCCTCCGCCGCGGCGCCCGGCGCCAGCCGGATGAGGACGTGCTCGCCCTGCCAGTCCACCCGCGACTCCGCGATGCCTGGCATCCGGTCCAGCCGCGCCAGCACGGGCGCGAGCCGTGAGCCTCAGCCGAGGCCCGCTTCCGCGCCTCAACCGAAGCGGCCCACTTCCATGACGACGAATTCGCGGTCCCGCGCCGCCGTCTTCGGGGGCCCGGCGCATCCGGCCGCGGCCGCAGTCGCGAGCGCAACGTAGAGCAGGCGCATGACCATGTCGTCGCAACTCGCTCGATGGTGGTGAAGAGCCGGGGTAATGCCCCAAAGGGATCGAACCCTTACGGCAAACTCTCCGATCCCCTGGCCTACATGGTCATCAACTTCCCGCAGTCCGTCAAGTCGCGGAAACCATCCGTCACAAACCCGCGCCAAGATCAGGTCTACGGCTGGGAACGCTTGGCCCTTTCAGAACTGAATGTCGGAAGGAAACGTCAATTTACATAGGATTAGGAGGGCCAGCACGCCGGCGGCCGCCACCGCAGGGAGTCTCCGGGGTTTTTCTCTCGGAGGGGGTAAGCGCTTCGCCGCTTCCAGAACGCCCCGTGTGAACGCCGCCCCTGGATCAGTCTCTCAGCCGCCCCTGAGTCGGGCCTTGCCCTTGTCCAAGAGGGTCTCGAAGTCGCGGCAGGAGGCGCAGCAATCAAGGTGAGAGGACAGCTCTTCCTGTCGGCGGGCCTGGAGCAGAGCATCGGCCCTGGGAGAGATCCAGTGCCGAAACGTGTCGCAAGTCACCGTTCACCCGGCTAGATGCCGCCGACGCCTTAGAACCTCCCCGTGCAGCGCATCGCCAGAATGCACACCATAGACGGCTGAATTGCGGGAACAGCGGTCCTGCGAGGTGATGTCTTGCTTTCTAGCTACAGGGAGGCTCTCTGGTGTCACGGCAGACCGAAGAAGCACCGCCAGCACATCCTTGGCGGGATTAGAGAATGATTCGCGTGTACAATCCGGACTTCCAGGCGCACGATGCTCGGGCCATGAACTTGAACGATTACGATCGACTGCTGGCGCTCGCCCGGCGGCGGTCGCGGCGGGCGGACGAAGCCGAGGATCTGCTGCACGAGGCGCTCGTGGTGGCCGCGCAGGCGGGCCGCACGGACCCGGCAACGGAGAACAATACGCGATGGCTGGCCGGCGTGATCCGCCGGCTCGCTGCCCTGCGCGCGCGCCTCGCCATCCGGCGCCGGCGGATCGAGGGCAAGATGCGGGTCGCGGGCGAATACGCTGCGCCCGGGCCCCCCGCGGGTTCGGCCGAGGTCCTGGACCGAATGCCCAGGTCAGCGCGCGCTGTGGCCGTGCTCGTCCTCCACGGCCTCAAGCGGGAAGAAATCGCTCACGCGCTGGGCCTGACCTCCACGGCGATCCGCCAGAGGATCCGGGAAGTTAGGAAGTCCCTCGCCGGGGCATCGCCGGAACTTCGGCGGGAGGCCTTGGCGCTCGCCTATCACCGTCAAGCCGCGTCCCGTGATCTCGAGCTTGGCCTGATTCGCCGTTCCCTCCTCGACGCCCTCCGGATCCGAGGCGGCTTGGGAACGCACGATCCCGACGGTCATCTGCTCGTCTTTTCCGCAAAAGGCCTCACAAAGTCGGCGCCTCGGGCAACATGAAGTCAGAGGAACTCGCCTATGTTGACGAATCCGCGCATCGGAGCGCTCGTGTTCTACGTGAAGGAGTTGAAACGAACCGCCGCGTTTTATCGCGACGTGCTCGGCCTGGCGACCCGGGAAATCCCCGATCGTGATCACGGGAATTTCCTCATGGCTGAGGCGGGAACGACACTCCTGATCTTTTTCCAGAAGCAGGAGAAGGTCGGGCGGACGCCCCTTGTCGTCTTCACGCTTGAACGGGGAATAGATGACCTCGTCGCAGCGCTGGCCGCCAAAGGTGTCCAGATCGTCCTGCCCGTCAGCGAGGCCCCGGGCGGCGGCCTGTCGGCCGACTTCCTCGATCCCGACGCGCACGTCCTGAGCTTCTATCAACCCGAAGGCGCGCCCCGACGGCTCGCGTAGGAAGGCGAGGGGACGGTGGAATCCGCGGATCGGCTGCCTTCCGAGTCGCTTGCGTTCCTGAGAGACCTTGGTGCGCACAACGACCGCGCGTGGTTCGAGGGCAATCGCGAGCGGTGCGAGGCTGAGCTCATCGTGCCGGCGCTGTCCCTGGTGCGGCGGCTCACCGCCGACCTTCGCGCCGTGTTTCCCCGCATCGTCGGCCGCGACGCGAAGTCAGGCGGCTCAATGACGCGCCTCCATCGCGACACGCGCTTCAGCAAGGACAAGCGGCCGTTTCATATGCACGTGGGCCTGCATTTCTGGCACGAGAAGGGCCGGAAGATGGAAGTCCCGGGGTTCTTTCTTCGCGTCGCGCCCGATGAAGTGCTCTTGGCCACGGGGATGCACGCGCCCGAACCGATTCCTCTGGAAAAGATCCGACTCGCCATCGACCGCGATCGCGAGGGCTGGAAGCGGGCCGCACGCAATCCGGCGTTCCTGCGCGATTGGGGCGGGCTCGAAGGCGAAAGCCTGAAGCGCGTCCCCGCGCCGTGGTCGGCGGATCATCCCCTCGCGGAGGACCTGAAGCGCAAGGATTTCACGGCATTTGCGCGTTGGAAGCCGGCGGAGATCACGCGCCCCGGCTTCGCGAAGAAGGCCGTGGATTGTTGGCGGACCTCGGGACCGCTGATGCGCTACCTCTGCGATGCCCTCGGCCTTCCTTTCTGACGCTCCGAGGACTTTCTCATTCGCGGCGCGCGACCTCGCGCATCGATGGTGTGAGTCGGCCCGAGTGAGACAGAATTGGGCCGGTGTTCATGTGACATTATCGGGCGTCTAGAGCGCCCGAAGCCGCATTGAAGGAGGCCTGGATGGCGCGCCCAGTCGGGTCAGCCCCCCGGTAGTTCGTCCAACGTTCGCGGCCTGGCTCCACAAGCGAACGGAAGGTCATTAGTTGGTTCGCACGGCGCTGGACCATCGGTTCGTTGGAACGACGTGGAGGAATGCCGCCGTCTTCAGTACGGCTGTGGCTGGCGAAGCGGTCTCTTCCAGTTGACTCTGAGGCGATGCACCGCTACTGCTTCACATCAATCACAAGTGAAGCCTCGACTCTCAGTCGGGGAACCTTGGAGAGCATCCCCTCCAGTTTGTCGAGATAGGAATCTTGCATCGCCGCCGTTCCCATCCAGTGGCCGATGTTCCGCTCGGCGTAGTCCACAATGATCCGCACCGTGTGCCGGCCGGTACGTGTGGGCCTCCAGTTCTTCAAGACGCCGTGCTCGAAACCGCCCGTACCGAATGGGTCTACCTCGCCCCCCGGCGCGAGCTTTACGAAGTCGACCGGAGAGAGTGACTTGAGGTCGTTGCCCCGGGAGGGAAGCGGCTGATCCCCTCTTTTTCCATCCGGGCCGAGGATCTGAACGTCGATCCTCGGATATCGGGCACCTGCATCCGATCCATCGAGCGACCTTACCGCCATTTGTTCTTCATCACTCACGTTTTGAATCCGGACTTTGAGGGCCGGAGAGCGGCCAAGCGTCGCTTCTCCGGCAAGCTCGATCTTCAGTTCCAAGGCGGGCAGGCGAGCCAAGGCGGCTTTCAAGGCCTGCCGGACCTCCGCCTGTGTCACGGAGGCGATTCTGGACTTGAGGGCGGGCCGGGCGCCCTTGGGGTTGGATTCGACGAGTTGCCGCAATTCAGCTTGGGCGGCGTCCCGCTCCTCAATCAAATCCGAACCCAGCTTGGGCAGGAGGGCGTCGATACCCTTGCCCACATCCTCTTGCAATATGCCCCTGTTCAGCTTCCCGAACTCGTCCTTGATGGCCGTTTCAAGCTCCGGCCTTGCCTCCTTCGTGTCCAGCACCCTGATTCCCTCCCACACCACGACTCCCCGGGGGTCAAGCAGATAAGCCACCGGCAGGCCGCGAATCCCGTAAGGGCGCTTCGAGTCCGAGTCCTGGAGCGATCCGCACAAGGCGCTCGCAAGCGCGAGGAGGGGCAGGCCTCGCATCATGGACCAATCCTCCCCAAGATCGTCAGATCTCTACGAGTACTACGGCGCAGGGACGGTGGAACAGGGCGCGATTCGCCGGGTAGCCTATCGTCCGAACTCTTGGACGCCTCTGGGTCGTCCACACGTAGCGGTGGCCGGTGGCGGGCGTGGGACCCGGGCTCCTGATTCCTCACCTTGATCTCGTCGGACGACGCAAAGCTGCTCATTTGTTTCGTATCACCTGCATCATCATCTCATGCCTCGCCTCAATGCTCCTGCTGCTTCAAGGACAACAGGCCGACGAAATCGACCGGTGGATAGAACGCCTGGCCGCCAAGGATGTCGGAGCCCGCGAGGAAGCCGAGGCGGCACTCAGAAAGTGCATCGAGCGCGCTGTGCCCGCTCTTCGACGCGTGGCCAGGAAGGTCCCGGATGCGGAGGCCCAACCGCGAGATCAAGGATCTTGAGGCTCAAGTCGTGGAGGCAAAGAGGGGGGGAATCCTCCGGGGGCTTCGACGCCGCCGACACCGCGCGCCAAATCGCCGAAATCCTCTGGGACTTCCGAAGGGTGATCGAGGAGGGGACGCAGGATGAGAGGAAGCGCCTGATTCGCACGTTTGTGGGCGAGATCCGCGTCGGGTTCTACGAGATGCCCGGGTCGGAGAGTGCGGTTCCGGTGGGGTCGGGAATATTCTCCCCTGTGCTATGGTGCCCCCAACGGAAGGCGAACCCGCCTTCGTACGCTGCGGCGTGGATCGCGCGAATTGGCGTCGGCGCTGGGAACGGGGAACGGGAAACTGGAAGCTTGTAAATGCCCCCAACGGGACTCGAACCCGTGTCCCGGCCTTGAGAGGGCCGTGTCCTAGGCCGCTAGACGATGGGGGCCATTGAGCGCAAGATCGCCAACGGACGACCAAGTTCCCTAAGTGCGCAGCTTCCAGCTGCCAGATCCAAGTTCCCAGTCCCGGCGGGTGGCCGGGACTCAAGGAGGGCCATGTAATCCGCCCGGCCGGGCGAAATCAAGCCAAAAGATCGGGCGTCTGCTACCATCGGCGCGTGACCGAAGGCCCCGTCCCCAAGGCGATGAAGCAGGCCGGCCCCAACCGGCTCGCGATCGACTGGACCGACGGGCGCTCCAGCGTTTACGACGTCCGCGCCCTCCGGCTCAACTGCCCCTGCGCCCAGTGCGTCGACGAAATGTCCGGCAAGCGCACCCTCGACGAGGCCTCGGTTCCCGCCGACGTCAGACCCGTCGTCATCAATCCCGTCGGACGGTACGCCATCCACATCGAATGGTCGGACGGCCACCGCACGGGTATCTACACCTACGCGCACCTCAGGGCCCTGGGTTAGATTGCCGATTGTCGATCGCGGATTGACGGTCCCGAAATCGGCAATCCGAAATCCGCCCCTTACACCATCTCCAGCGTCTCTTCCGGTTTTCGCAGGTCGATGGACACCGCCTGCAGTTCATGCATTCTCTCGCCGGGATTCACGCCGAACGTCAGGCCGATCCGCTCGCAGATCGAGCCCGACATCTTCGGCGACTCGTGGATGTGGCCGTGCAGCGAGAGCGGCGGACGCCCGCGCTGGAGGAACTCGCGCAGCGCCGTGCTCCCGATGTGCGTGCCATCGTAGAGCACGTCGAGCTTCGTCCCGAACGGCGGCGTGTGGACGACGTACACCGTCCGCGCCGGATCGCTCCGATCTCCGAGGGCCGCCAGGTCCGCCTCGATCGTCCCGCGCGGCCGCACGTCGCCCTCCAGCGTCCCCTCGAGGAGCGCTCCGCCCCGGCTCAGGAGCGCCTTGTGCGCGTGGTGGCGCGGCTCCCACCCCGGCGCGTCGTACCGGTCCCAGTCCTTCATGAAGAACGGGGTCACCGGCACGCACGAGTAGCCCGCGATCCAGAGATCGTCGAGGAACGGATGCGCCTTCATGTGGAGCAGGCGGCAGAGATCCTCGCGCTCGAGGGCCTCGAGGACGTCCATGTTGCACGCCCAGTCGTCGTTCCCCATGAGAAGCCACGCGCGCGTCTCGCCGCTCCGGGCCCGGAAGTCGCGGAGCAGGCCGCGGAAAAAACCCTCGAGGAATTCCCGCTGCGGCGCCACGCGATCCCCCTCGTGCGGCGGCAGCGGCGTCAGGTCGCCGCCGAGGACCACCGCCCCGGCGCCCGTCGCGAGCGCGTGGTCGAAGAGACGCCCGTAGCTCCGCCGGTTCCCGTGGAGGTCGGTCGCGAAAAGAATGCGAGTCATCGCGCTTTGAGAATAGCGGCGCCGACCCTACGATGGAACCCATGAGGCGATTCTTCGCCGCCCTCGCGCTCTACCTGGTCCTCGAATCGTTCTATCCGCCCGACGCGCAGCTCTCCGCCCGCGCGGGGGAGGGAATCATCACCGCCTACCAGCGCACGTTGTCGAAGGCCCTGCGATCGGCCGGCGCGCAGTGCCGGTTCACGCCCTCGTGCTCCGAGTACGGCCGCCGCGCGATGCAGAAATACGGTTTTCTCCAAGGAGGCTGGAAGACGATCGGCCGCCTGGCGCGCTGCGGGCCCTGGGGGCCGCCCCCGGGCGACGATCCGCCGTAATCCATCCCCCCGGAACAGCGGCCATTGACAAGACCGGCCGCCCTTACGATCCTAGACCGTCGGAACGAGATCACTGGAGGGCGAATGGCGGACACTTCGTCCGGAAGTGCGGTCAATCCCCCCGGAATCGGCGAGGCGCTGGGCGCCGGCTGGACGGCCCTCAAGAACAACATGGGGGTCCTGGTCGGGGCGACCCTGGTCCTCGTCGTCGCGGGCATCATCCCGCTCCTGCCGTTGCTCCTCATGCCGGGCATCTACGCGATGTCCCTCAAGGCCGTGCGCGGCCAGAAGCCGGAATTCGGCGAGCTCTTCCTCATGTTCCAGGACCGGTTCGTCGATCACCTGATGATGCTGCTCCTGCAGATCTGCGGGGCCATCGCCTGCGGCATCGGCCAGCTCATCACGCAACCGCTCTTCATCCCCGGCAGTTTCCTCGTCCTCGACCGGAAGATGGCGTGGAAGGCCGCGATGGACGAGTGCATGAAGCGCGTCAAGCCGAACCTCCTGAACTGGATCATCTTCGTCATCGTCGTCATGATCGTCGGATTCCTCGGGTCCATCCTTTGCATCGTCGGCGTCCTGCTCACGGCGCCCATGGCGATGTGCGCGATCGCGTACGGGTACGACAAGGCGTTCGGCGGCGGGGCCAAGGCCTAGCGCCGTTCGCCGGTCACGTGTGGTGAGTCGAGGGTCTTGAGTCGGTGACTCTCGACGCATGGCTACCTATTGACATGATCCGTCATTTCTTGCATTCTCACGGCCCGATGGTTGATCAAGTCAGGGCAACGATGTCGATGCGACGCCCGGGCACGCGAGCGTGTCCGGTGGCGGCCGCCTAGTCTCCACCCCTTCCGCTCCAGTGTCCGGGCCACCTCCGCGGTGACCTTTTCGTTTCATTCAACCCTACGAAACTGGAGCCAGAAGATGTCGTATCGATTCAATACCCGCGCCATCCACGCCGGCCAGCCGAACGATCCCGAGACCGGCGCCGTCTCGTTCCCGATCTACCAGACCTCCACCTTCGGCCAGGAGGAGCCGGGCGTCCACAAGGGATTCTGCTACTCGCGCACCGACAACCCCTCCCGGCGGGCCCTCGAGCGCAACCTCGCCGCGATCGAGGAGGCGGAATACGGACTCGCGTTCGCGAGCGGCCTCGCTGCCGTCAACAACGTCCTCAACCTGCTCAAGACGGGCGATCACGTGGTGGCGAGCCGCGACCTGTACGGCGGGAGCTACCGGATCTTCACGAAGCTCTACGCCAAGTTCGGCGTCGCCTTCGACTTTGTCGACCCGACGGAACCCGGCGCGATCGAGCGCGCCTTCCGGCCGGAGACGAAGCTTCTCTGGCTCGAGACGCCCTCGAATCCGCTCCTCACGATCACCGACATCGCCGGATGCGCGGCGCTCGCCGGGGCCCGCGGCGTCCGGACCGTGGTCGACAACACGTTCGCGACGCCCGTCCTGCAGCAGCCGCTCAAGCTCGGGGCGGACATCGTCGTCCACTCGACGACCAAGTACCTCAACGGACACAGCGACGTGATCGGCGGGGCGGTCATCACCGACGCGAAGGATATCTACGACGAACTGAAGTTCTACCAGAACGCCGTCGGCGCGGTCCCCGGCCCGCAGGACTGTTTTCTCGTCTTGCGCGGAACGAAGACGCTCGCCTTGCGCGTCGAGCGTCACTGTGCCAACGCCCGGGTCGTGGCGCGATTCCTGGCGGAGGACCCGAGGGTCGCCAAGGTCTACTTCCCGGGACTTCCCGACCATCCCCAGCACGAGCTCGCCGGGCGCCAGATGAAGGACTTCGGGGCCATCGTTTCGTTCGAGCTGCGCGGAGGGGCGGCCGCGGCCCGGAAATTCGCGCGGAGCGTGAAGCTCTGGACCCTCGCGGAGAGCCTCGGAGGAGTCAAGTCGCTCCTCTGTCACCCGCCGACGATGACCCACGCCTCCGTGGAGCCCGAGGTGCGCCGCCGCGCCGGCATCAACGACGGCCTCATCCGGCTCTCCGTCGGTCTCGAGGATGTCGAGGATCTCATTGCGGACCTCGACCAGGCCCTTCCCAAGGCGCGGGCGGGGCGGAAAGTGGCGGTGCGGGCGTGAACCGGAAAACCGTCGCGCTCCTCGGCTGCGGCACGGTCGGCCGCGGCCTCGTGGAGCTCATCGGCAAGAACCGCTCGCTCATCGCGGAGCGGACGGGCGTCGATCTCGAGATCTCGAAGATCCTCGTTCGCGACCTGACCAAGGACAGGGGTCCCGTGGACCGCTCGCTCCTCACCGACCGGCCTGAGGAGGCGGTGGCGAACGGCGCCGACGTGGTCGTGGAAGTCATCGGCGGCCTCGAGCCCGCGCGAAGCTTCCTGGTGCAGGCCATCGAGTCGGGCAAGCACGTCGTGACCGCGAACAAGGCGCTCCTCGCGCGGTGGGGCGCGGACCTCTTCCGCCGGGCCGCCGCCCGGAACGTGCGAATCGGCTTCGAGGCGAGCGTCTGCGGCGGGATCCCCATCGTCCGCGCCCTCTCCAGCGGGCTCGCGGGCAACCGGATCGAGCGGATCTGCGGCATCGTGAACGGGACGTGCAATTTCATCCTGACGCGGATGGCGGAGGATCGGCTCTCGCTCGAGGAGGCGCTGGCCGAGGCGCAGGCGAGGGGATTCGCCGAGGCCGATCCGTCGCTCGACCTCGACGGCGTCGACGCGGCCCAGAAGCTCCAGATCCTCGCGGAGCTGGCGTTCGGCCGGCCGCTCGCGCCGGAGTCGGTGCGGGTCGAGGGGATCCGCGAGATCGAGGAGGAGGACCTTCGCGCCGCCGAGAACCTGGGGTATACGCTCAAGCACGTCGCGGTCGCGCGCGACCTCGGGGCGGCGCTCGACCTGCGCGTCCATCCCGCGTTCCTGCCGCCGGCCCACCCGCTGGCGCACGTCCGGAACGAGAACAACGCCGTCCTCCTCAAGGGCGACGCGGTGGGGGAGGTGATCTTCCACGGGAAGGGCGCGGGCGCGGCCCCGACGGCGAGCGCGGTCCTCTCCGACATCCTCGACCTCGTGCGGAACGGCGGGGCGTCGGCCCCGCTGCCGGAGTCGGAATTTCCGCCGCCGTCGGCCGACGCGGAATCGGAGTACTACCTCCGCTTCCCGGTGCTCGACGTGCCCGGCGTGATCGGCCTCATTGCGACGGCGCTGGGGAACCGCGGGATCTCGATCTCGCACGCCTCGGCGTCGTTGGTGCGAGGCAAACCCAACCAGGGGAGCGTGAAGATCCTGGCCCACCGGTGCCGGGAGAGCGTCCTGCGAAAGTCGGTGGACGAGATCGCGCGCCTGCCGGTCCTGACGGGGCGCCCGGTCGCGGTGAGGATTCTGGAGGTGGAATGACGGAAAGGATTCTTGATTCTGGATTCGCAATGGCGGATTACCGGAAGCTGGGAGCTCCCCTGATTCTTGATTCCTGATTCCTAATTCCGGGTTCTAACGTCGGGTTTGGCTCTCTATTTCTTGTCTCCGCCTCCGCCGTCCTTCTTGTCCTTGTCTTCGTTTTCCTTCTTTTCTTTTTCCTCTTTGGCCTTCTTCTCCTTGATCGCCTTGTTGCGCTTGATGATCTCGAGCCGGATCCGCTGGTCGAGGACGCTGCCGCGGAGGTTCGCGGCGACGAGCTCCTTTACCAGGGTGATGACGTCATCCTGTGGGACCTCGGTGCCGTACACGGAACACGAGGCCTTCAGCATGAGCGTGAAGTCGGCCTCCTTCAGCCTCGAGATCTGGCCCATCTTCGTGAGCTCGAGGGCCGTCCGGATCTGCAGGCCGCCGTTGACGGCCTTGAGCATGAGGTTGGCCCCGGTCACCGGGCCGGTGGGGAGGCCCTTCTCGTTCTGCACGGTCCGAATGTAGCGGAGCTTGGCTTCGTTCCACTTCTCCAGGAATTTCTCCTTCTCTTCCTGGGTCTTCTCGGGCCAGCCGGGCGGATAGTCGCCGTCCCAGCCCGCTTTCTTGCCCTCCAGCCAACCCTTGGGCATCTCGGTGTCGGTGGGATCCGCCTGGAACCCGACCATGAGCAGCGCGAGCAGCAGTGTCATCGTCCGGCCCTCCAACGCTCGATCTTCAATCGGCCCCGCGGAACGGCGCCGTCCGTTCCTTGAACTCCGACGCCTCGGCCTCTCCGAACTTCTCCTTGATCAGGCCCCGGCAGTACTTGATGAAGCCGTCCATCTCCGGGGGGCGCCCGCCGAGGCCGATCCAGAGCCTCTCGAACCGCTTGCCGCCCCCCGGGAGATAATACTGCTCAAAGTCGCATCCGCCTCGCCCATACGGAACCGCGCGGTCGACCGCCCGGACCGCCGCGAGCTCCCGGTCGAAGGCGGCGCGCTCCTCCGCCGTCAGCGGCGCGCGCGTCAGGTTGAAGTATCCCACGACGAGGTTGTTCTTCGTGTCGACCCGGAAATAATAATCGCCCGACTGGCACGACCTCAGCTCGAATCCGAAGACATACTCCGCGTTGTCCGCCACCGGCCGGGCATTGGGCGGGACGCGATCCTTCCAATCGGGCGTCCGCGCGGCCATCCACTCCTCCCAGCGTCGGAGGCCGGGGGCGCGTTTCTCCTCGGGGTCCCAGGCCTTGAATCCGAAATCGTCCTGGGTGATCGTCTGGAGGAACTTGGCCGCGTCCTCGCGGGCGATCTGGCCGTAGTCGATGTCGAACCAGTTCACCTCCGACCGCAGCGACGCGACGAGGACGGGGAGGCCCGAGTCGTCGCCGAACGCGTACAGCGTCTTCGCGGCCTGGGCGCGGACGTCGTACGTGTCGTCGTTGAGCGCCTTCCGGATCGCCTCTTTTGACTCGCGGTCGTCGAGCTTCCCGAGGCCGGCGACGGCCGCCGCGCGAACTCCCCAGAGGCGGTCGTTCAGGCCGCGCCGGAGGAGGTCGCGGTGCTCCGCCGACTTCTGCTCGGCGAGCGATCGGGCCGCGGCGGGGCGCCAGTAGAACGCCTTATCCTCGAGGAGCCGGGCGCAGAGCTTCGCGAGGCGCGGATCGGGGATGTCGCCGAAGAGTTCCGTGCAGGCGAGCGAGAGCGCGTTGGCGCCCTTTTTCTCCACGAAGGCGGTGATCGCCGGAACCGCGGCGGGCCCCCGGTCCTTCAGGCGCTTCACCGCCTGGATCTGGAACTGGAGCTTCTCCGGATCGTTGGCGAACTCGACCTCCTGCTCGATCTTCCCCACTTCCTGGAAGGCGAGCGCGCACGCCACACCGATCAAGAATCCCTTCACTTCACCACCTGAGCGTCCTTGAGCCAGTACAGGCCCAGCTGCCAGTCGCCGTCCCACGTCTCCTCGACGACGAACCGGCCGGTCACCGTGACGGGTTCGCTCGTGAAGTTGGTGGCCCCGTCCTTCATCACGACCTGGAAGAAGTGATTCATCTTCGGGCGGGAGCCGTAGCAGCACGTGTCCTTGTTCATGACGAGTTCGAACTCCTTCACGTCGCGAACCTGGCGGCCGGGATTCATGTAGCCCGTCGCGCGCACCCGCTTTCCGTTCCAGCGGAGGATGTTCTCGGGAAGTTTCATCCGCTCGGCGTAATCGAAGTTCCCGAATTCGAGCATGTCGACCACGGCGGGCGATTCGGATGCGGCGGGAGCGCCGGTGTGGGCGCTGGACCGCTCGCATCCCGCGAGGGCGGCGATCAGGAGGAGAGCCCGCATTCTCATCTGGGAGATAATACGACTAACTCGAAGGATTGAGCCCCTCGGAAATGTCGGTCCGGTAGGCCTTGAAGGCGGGCAGGAGTCCGACCAGGACCCCGAGGAGAAGAAGCCCGCCGATCACCGCGGCCTCGAAGGGATTGAAGGTCCATCCGGTGATCGAAAGTCCGGCCTGCGCGCGGAGCACGCTCCCCGCCGCCTCGGCGAGCGCGTGGCCGGCGACAACGCCCGCAAGTCCGCCGATCAGGCAAAGCGTGGTCGCCTCGAGCAGGATGATCGCCAGGATCGACGTCCGGCGCGCGCCCAGCGCCCGCAGGATCGCGATCGGCCGCTTCCGCTCGCTCATCGAGTTGTAGATCGAGACCAGGATCGAGACGCCGCCCACGATGATGACCAGGATCGAGATGGCGAGCAGGAGCGCGTTCACATTGCCGAACCACTCGAAGAGCCGGCCGACGACCGCGCCCGGGAGTACGCCCATCGCGTCGGCCCGGCGTCCGAGGTCGAACGCGAGATCCCGCGCGGCCCGGCCTCCCCGGGTCTTCACGATGATCGCGGAGATCTCGGGACCGCGTCCTTCCACGCCGGACTTCGGATGGCCCCGGATCGAAAAGAAACTCTCGAGGTTGATGAAGATCGCCCGATCGTTCGGCGTCCCGGTGGGTCGGAGCACCCCGGTGACCGTCCATTTCTCCTCGTGCGCTTCGACACCGGGTCCTTCCTCGACTCCGTGGGAGGCGACGAAATTCGAGCCCACGCCGAGGCCTGTCGCGGCGGCCGCGGCGCTGCCGACGACGGCCTCGAACGGCATTTCGTGGGCGTCGTGGTCGTGACCGGGCGGGGCGATCATCACGTGGTCGAGCCGCTCCTCGGAAAAATCGAAGATCCGACCCGCGGCCAGCTCGAAGCTCCGCCCCGGCTGGACTTCGAAGTTCTTGAGGAAGCGGTCCGACGTCCCCACGAGGCGGAATCCCTTGTACGAGTCGCCCACCGCGACCGGCACCGCCATCTTCACGCGGACGTCTTTGGAAAGCTCCCGGTAGAGCGGGTAGGGGATGTTCCCCGGCGACTTCTCGAGGTGGTAGACGGTGTTGAGGACGAGCTGCAGCTCGCTCCCCTTCGCGCCGACGATGAGGTCGTACCCGAACGCGCTCTGCGCGAAGGCCGCCTGGCTCTGCTCCTTCACCGTGAGGATCGCCACCACGACCGCGACGCCGAGCGCGATCGAAAGCGACGTCAGCGCCGACGCCAGCAGCCGCTGGCGCAGGTTCTTGAGGACGATGCGGAAAAGTGACATGCGTATTAGCTGTCAGCGTTCAGCGTTCAGCATTCAGCACCCGGCCCCGATCCGTGGAAAGCTGGCCGCCGACGGCTTGGTCCCAAATGCCTGATGCCATATTCCTGATGCCTGATGCTTGATGCTTGATGCTCTTCCTCATTCAGTTCTGCAGATTGGACAGGTCCATCACGTCCTTGAAGCTGTCGACCACCTGCGGTTGATGGGTCACGAGGAGCAGCGTCCGCTTCCCCTCGGCGCAAACCTCCTTCAAGAGCTCGATGATCGTCTCCCCCGTGGCCGGATCGACGTTGCCTGTCGGCTCGTCCGCGAGGAGGAGCGGCGGGTCGTTCGCCAGGGCGCGGGCGATGGCGACGCGCTGCTGCTGGCCCACGGAAAGTTCCGAGGGACGGTAGCGGCGGCGGTCGGCGAGGCCGACGCGGTCGAGCAGTTCGACGGCCCGCGCGCGGTCGACCCGGCCCGCGAAGAGCATCGCGACGAGGATGTTCTCGAGCGCGTCGAAACCCTGGAGCAGGTTGAACGTCTGGAAGATGTAGCCGATGTTCTTCGCGCGGAAGCGGTCGCGACCCGCTTCCGAGAGCGACGTCACGTCCGTTTCCCCGATGAGCACGCGGCCCGCGTCGGGCGCGACGATCCCCCCGAGCACATTCAGGAACGTCGTCTTGCCCGTGCCGCTGCGGCCCGTGATCACCCATTGCGCGCCGTCGGGGACCTCCAGCTTCGCGATGCGGAGGACGTCGTGCGTCGCGCCGTCCGGGGTCCGGTACGACTTGCGCACGTCCGCGAGACGGATATTCACAGGTTTCAACCCTAGCAGAAAGAGGCGGGGATCGGCGACCCTTGCGCGTCCCCGACAGCGCGGATGCTGGACTCGCTCCCTCGTGTTGATACCATCTACGCCGATGCGTATTCCCGCGATGGCGTTTGCGCTCCTCGCCCTCCTGGCGCAGGAGAAGCGCACGCCGCCGGTGGTGGCGATCCGGAACGCGACGATCGTTCTCGACGCGGCGACGACGCTCGAACGGGCCTCGATCGTGCTCCGCGGGGGATTCATCGAGGCCGTCGGCGCCGAAGTCGTCCTCCCGCCCGACGCGGAAGTCATCGATGGCACCGGCCTGTACGTCTACCCGGGATTCCTGGACGGCCTGACCGCCGCCGGCCTGGGCGAGACGAAGCGCACCCCCGAGGAGCGCAAGAAAGCCGAGGCGACGCCCGCCGATTTCACCGCCGAAGCGCTCGGGGGGATGGAGTCGGCCAACCGCAAGGGGATCCGGCCCGAATTCCGCGCGGCGGAAGTCCTCGTCTTCGGCGAGGAGGAGCTCCGCAAGCACCACCGCGGCGGATTCACCGCGGCCCATGTGGCGGCGCAGGAGGAATTTCTCGCGGGCTCGGCGGCGCTGGTCTCGCTGAACGGCGGGACGCGTCGCGAGATCATCGTTAGGCCGCGGACCGGCATCGCCGGATCCTTCCGGGCGTACGGGGACGGATACCCGTCGGTGTCGATGGGGTTCATGGCCCACCTTCGGCAGGTTTTCCTCGATGCTCAACGTCTGCGCGAGCTCAAGGTCCGTTACGACAAGGAGCCGGCGGGCCGCGCGCGGCCGCCCGCCGATCCGGCTCTCGAAGCCCTGTGGCCGCTCCTCGACCGCCAGGTCCCGCTCTTCATGGAGGCGAATACCGACGGTGAAATCGATCGGGCGCTCGCGCTGGCGTCGGAATTCAAGCTCGACCTCGTGATCACGGGCGGCCGCGAGGCGGGTCTCATGGCCGATCGCCTGAAGGCGGCCGGCGTACCGGTGATCCTGAGCCTGAAATTCCCCCGCGAGCCCAAGAGACCGGCGAAGCACGCGGCGGGACCTCGAAAAGAAGGGGAGTACGAGGAGATTCCCAAGCCGCGCAAGCAGTACGAGGACGAGAAACGGGATTGGGAGCGTCGCGTGCGGGCCGCCATCACGCTGAACGAAGCGGGCGTGCCTTTCGCGTTCTCGACGGCGGGCCTGGACGATCCCTCCGCCGCCCTGCGACAGGTCGCGAAGCTCGCCTCGCGGGGGCTCCCCCGGGAGTCGGCCCTTCGGGCGCTGACGTCGGCCCCGGCCGCGATCCTCCACGCCGACGCGGCGTACGGCAAACTCGCCGCGGGTCGTCCGGCGAACGTGACGGTTCTCACCGCCTCGCTGGGAGCGCCCGACGCGCGCGCGCGGCTCGTATTCGCCGACGGGATGAAATTTGACCTCGAGCCCGGCGCCAAGGGGGATCCCGCGCCGGAGATCGATCTCAACGGCGTCTGGACCCTGACGGTGGAGAAGAGCGACGCGGGGCCGCTCAAGATCTCGGCCGCGTTGACCCAGAAGGGGCGCGATCTCTCCGGCGCGATCACCGCCTCCAACTTCGGGGACGGCGTCATCACGGTCGGCCGCGTCACGGGCCGGAGCTTCACCCTCTTCGCGCGGATCACCGTGGAGGGAGAGCCGACGGAGCTCGAAATCCGCGGCGAGCTGAAAGAGGGCGCGATGGAGGGCAAGCTCTCCGGCCCCTACGGCGACGACCTCGCCTGGAAGGGCAGGAAGCCGCAATGAAGAAGCTCCGGTGGGCCCTCCTGCTTGGCCTGGCGCTGCCCCTCGGCGCGCAGGAGCCCCCGAAACTGTCGGACGTCACGGATGCGGATGTCGAGACCGATGCCGACCGGACGCCCGCGACGAGGACGGGCGGCAACGCCATCCTGCGGAACGCCTCGATCCTGACCCTGGGTCCGGCGGGAACGATCGACAAGGGATCGGTCCTCATCCGGGACGGGAAAATCGCCGCGGTGGGAAAGGACGTAGAGGCGCCCGCGGGAGTCGTCTCGATCGACGCCACGGGCCTGACCGTCATGCCCGGCATCATCGACTGCCACTCGCACATCGCCGTCGACGGCGGACTGAACGAGGCGACGCAGACCGTCACGGCGGAGGTCCGGGTTCGCGACGTCCTGGAGCCCTCCGACGTCGCGATCTGGCGCGCGGCGGCCGGCGGGGTTACGGCGGCCAACATCCTTCACGGGAGCGCGAACGCCATCGGCGGCCAGAACGCCGTCATCAAGATGCGGTACCGGGCGCCGGCGTCGAAACTGCTCTTCGAAGGCGCGCCGCCCGGGATCAAGTTCGCCCTCGGCGAGAATCCCAAGCAGTCCAACTGGGGAAATCGCGGCAGCCGCTTCCCGAACACACGGCCCGGCGTCGAAGCGGCGATGCGCCGGGCCTTCACAGAGGCGCAGGAGTACCGGCGCCGGTGGGAGGAGTACGGGAAGCGCCGCGCGGCCGGGGAGAGCCCCGATCCGCCCCGGCGCGACCTGCGGCTCGAGTCCCTCGCGGGCGTCCTCGCGGGCGATGTCCGCGTCCACTGCCACTGCTACCGGGCCGACGAGATCCTGATGGTGATGAAACTCGCGGAGGATTTCGGATTCCGGATCGCAACACTCCAGCACGTGCTCGAGGGCTACAAGGTCGGGCCGGAAATCGCCGCCCACGGCGCGGGCGCCTCGACGTTCAGCGACTGGTGGGGCTTCAAGATCGAGGCGTACGACGCGGTCCCGTACAACGCCGCGCTCATGGCCGAGGCGGGCGTCGTCGTCTCGCTCAATTCGGACAGCGACGAGCTGATCCGCCACCTCTACATCGAGGCCGCGAAGGCCGTGAAGTACGGCGGCGTCCCCGAGCTCGAGGCGCTCAAGATGATCACGCTCAACCCCGCGCGCCAGCTCGGGATCGCGTCGCGCGTCGGGACGATCGAGCAGGGGAAGGACGCGGACCTCGCGGTCTTCAACGGACACCCGCTCTCGCCCTACAGCCGGTGCGTGATGACGCTCGTCGACGGCGAGGTCGTCTTCGAGCGGCGGACCGTGGCGAACAACGCGACCGCGGGATTCTCTCCGGCCACGCGCCCGCGGCGGGCGCCGCTCTCGATTCCGAAGGCCGAGACGTACGCCATCACCAACGTCGCCGTCTTCCCCGTCGACGGGCCGTCGATCCCCGCGGGCACCGTGGTGTTGAAGGGGGGGAAGGTGGAGTCGATCGGAACCGGTCCCGCCCCGGAGGGCGCGGCCGTCGTCGACGGCACGGGGCTGTCGGCCTATCCGGGATTGATCGACTCGGGCACCGCGATCGGGTTGACCGAAATTGGTTCGGTCCACGGGACGCGCGACGAAGCGGAGATCGGGTCGTTCCAGCCCGATCTGTTCGCGTCGACCGCGCTCAATCCCCACTCGGAGTACGTTCCGGTCGCCCGCGCGAACGGCCTCACGACCGTTCTCACGGCCCAGTGGGGCGGCCTGGTGGCGGGCCAGGCGGCGCTGGTCCACCTCGCCGGATGGGTTCCGCGCGACATGCTGGTGAAAGATCCGGTGGGGCTCGTCGTCAACTTCCCGCCGGTCCGCAAGCCCGAGCGCGATCCCGACGACAAGAAGCCGGAGAAGGAGGACACGCGGCTGCGGGACCTCCGCGAGTTCTTCGGCGGCGCGAAGCGGTTCGCGGCGCGGGTCGACGCGGCGAAGCGGGGGGCGTTGCCGCCGCCGGAGCGCGACCTCCCGCTCGAGGCGATGGTTCCGTACCTGCGCGGCGAACGGCCGGTCCTCTTCAACGCCGACGCCGCGGACGATATCCGGGCCGCGGTCCGTTTTTCCGAGGAGTTCGGATTGCGGCCGGTGATCGCCGGAGGCGGGGAGGCCTGGAAGGTGGCCACCTTCCTCGCGGAACGGAAAATTCCCGTGCTCCTGGGCCCGGTTTTCCGCCTGCCTCCGGACCGGTACGACCCGTACGATTCACCGTACGCGTGCGCGGCCCGGCTCCACAAAGCGGGCGTGAAGTTCGCGATCCGGTCGGGGGACTCGTCGAACGCCCGCAACCTGCCGTACCACGCGGCGATGGCGGCCGCCCACGGGCTTCCCCGCGAGGAGGCGCTCAAGGCGATCACGCTTTACCCCGCCCAGATCCTCGGCGTCGCCGACCGCGTCGGGAGCCTGGGCCCGGGCAAGGCGGGGGACCTCATCCTGACGACGGGCGATCCCCTCGAGATCATCACCGACGTGGTCGCAGTCTTCATCGATGGCAAGCCCCAGTCCCTCGAGACGCGCCACACGCGCCTGCGCGACAAATTCCGCGAGAGGCTGAAGTAACAGTCATCGGTCAGCACCCGGATGCCGGATGCCGGATGCCTGATGCTCGATCTTGATTGCTGTCTCTCCTTCCCTGTTGTATCGCTAGAATCCCTCTAGTCGTCATGGCTACACCCCACGACATCGCCTTCGCCGGAACCGCGGTCAAGGATGAAGTCCTTACCGCCGATCAAGTCAATCTCGGCGTCAAGGTCCAGAAGATCCTGGGCGAGCTGGGCATCGTCAAGACGCTCGCCGACGTCGTGGTCGAGGCGGGATGGGTCGAGGCGGGCCGCGCCAGCCGCCTCATCGACGGTCTCCGCAAGCTCGGCGTCATCCATCCCGATTTGAAACCGCGGGCGGCCACGACCGCGGATGTCGGGGCGCTGGAGCACGTCAGCGAGGAGGCGCGCCGCCGTCTCGAGACCGCCTCCCGTACGCTCGCGTCGCTTTTCTACGCGAGGAGCGCGGGGTCGCTCGCCGTCGACCAGGGCGTCGCCGCCGGTCCTCCCACCCGGGGCGGTCGACGGCCGGTCGATGCGACGCCGACCCCGACGCCCGCCCGCCGCGCCAAGGTGCTTCGCGTCCCCGCGGACGGGGAGATCGCGGCGCCGCGCCCGCGATTGCACCCGGCGATCGGCGCGACCCTGGCGCTGGTCGGTGCCGTGGCCGCGGTCGTGGCGTTCGCCGTCCTCCGGAAAGGCGGCAACGCGACCGTGGAAGCGCCGACGCCGCGCCCCGTGGCGACGAGGCCGGACCCGCCGCCGTACGTTCCGCAAGGCAAGCCCCCCGTGGCGCCGCCGCCCGCGCCGCACGCGGAAGGTCCGACGGAGGCGGGCCCCCCGGATCCGGAATCGGACGCCGAGGTCGAGGCGCGCCGTCGGCGGTACCTCGAGGAGCAGGAGCGCGAGGCGAAGAAGATCTACGAAGAGGCGCGACAGCTCATCGCGGAAGGCCGGCCCGTCTCCGCGCGCGGCAAGCTGAAACGGCTCGCGGAGAATTACGGATGGACGGAATTCGTCAAGCTGCGCAAGGACGAGATCGCGCGGCTCATCAAGGATGCGGACACGGACACGGGATCGCCCGAAGGTCCCCCGGAGGGCGCGGAGCCCTCGCCCGAGGGTCCGGCGCTTCCGGCCATGGCGGCGGCCCTGAAGCGGCTCGAAGACGGCGCGGCCGCCGACGCCCGGCGCTTCGCCGGCGGAAAGGCCAGGCTGGCGGGGACGCGTTCGGATCTCGGGCTGCGCGGGGGGAAGATCATCAAGGCGGCCGAGATCGTCGACATTTCGCGCGAAGACATCCGCGTGCGCGGCGAGATCGACGGGGCGAAAGTCGATCTGCTCGTCACGTGGGCCGCGCTCGACGCGCCGTCGTTCCTGTCGCTCCAGAAGCAGATGGCGAGGGGCGCGGGGGCGTCGGGTCCGTTCGAGTTCGGGCGAATGGCGCTCGGTCGCCGGTTCTGGAAGGACGCGAAGGCCGCGTTCGACGATTGCGTCCGCACCGAGGCGTCGTGGAAGACCCGCGTGCCCGACGTCGCGACGGCGCTGGCCTCCCCGGGCGTCCTTCACGGCGCCGCGCGGCGACTCGGCGATGGCCGGCTCCTCGTCGAGTACTCCTTTGCGGATCCGGACCAGGCGGGGGATTTCGATCCGGCGCCGGGATCGGCCGGGACGATCTCGATCGCTGCGAGCGCTCTCAAGGTCTCCGCGAAGGATGGGGGGCTCTGGAGCGTGAAAGACCTCGCGTTCACGGGCGACGCAGATGTCTGGCTCGAATTCGAGGGGCCCGGCGAGGCCATCGTGGGATTCTCGAACCTGCCCGACGACCAGGGCAAACTCGTGCACCTTGGCTCCACGGGTACGTTTGCTCCCGGAACGACGCTCCGGATCGAATGGAGGAGGCCCTTCATCCGAATCGTGCAGGGCGATACCATCGGCGGCCCGACCCTGCTCCAGTTCGATTCCGGGCCGGTGAGGCTCTGGGTCGGCGCGAAAGGGGAGGCGTCGATCCGCAACCTGTGCATCCTCGGGGCCGCGAGCCCCGACGAAATGGCGAAGCGACTCGGCCCTCTCGATCGCCTCGAGGGCGGGGCGTACGCCGGCGATTTCCGGCTTGAGCCCGCGCCGGAGGACAAGGAGGCCGCGGCGAGGGCGGCGAAGGCGGAAGCCGCCCTGCTCGCCGGAGATCTGGAGGAGGCGGGGAGTCTCGCCGAGGAAGCCGTCGCGCGGGCGCCGACATCCGCATTGGGCGTCGCGGTGCGCGGACTCGTCCGGCTGGCCCAGGGCGAAACGCGGCTCGCCATGACGGATGCCGACCTCGCGTTGGCCCTCGATCCCTGCGCCGGGGGGACGCGGACGCGCGCGCTGAGGATTCTCGCGTCGATCCGCGGGCCGTCCGCGTACGGCGCCCATCGCCGAAAGGACGCGGCGCCGTGGGAGGTGCGGACGGATGGCTCCGAGGACCGTCTCGCGCTCGCCGCGGTGGCGCTCGAGGAGGCGACCCGCCGATTCGCGGAAGCCATGAAAGAGGCGGGGCCGTTTCCCAATCGTCCGATTCGCGCGACGGTATTTTCATCCCGGGAGGCCTACCTGGCGTATCTGGAGGTGGCGGATGGGCGGGAAGTCCTGGCGCTCGACGGACCCGGGATGACCGCGTGCCTGGTGCGCGGAGCGGCCCGGGCGTACGTGCGGGCGGCGGTCCGGGCTCCGCCCGGCTGGTTCGAGGAAGGAATGACGGCGTACCTGGCGGGTGAATCGCGCGCGGTCGAAATGAAGAAGCTCCTGCCGCAGGCGGCGCCGCTCGAGGATTTCCTGAAGAAGCCCGCCGCGCAATTCACGGAGGCGGACCGGATCCAGGCGATCTCGGTGATGCGATTCTTCCTCGGGAGCCCGAACCGGGCGATCGTCGGCGATCTCCTGCAGAAGCTCCGGCACGGCGTCCCGGCGATCGAGGCCTTCTCGGGGCGCAACCTGCCGAAGCTCGAGGCCGAGTGGAAGGCGTGGGCCGCGACGGACGGAGGGAAATGAAGCCATGGCATGGATGCTCGCCCTGCTCGTGTGGGTCCAGTCGGGGGAGGAGACGTACACCGTCACGATCGCGGTCAAATCGATGCACTGCGACGAGTGCCGCGAGACGCTCGTGTCGCGGCTCAAGGCCCTCCCCGGCGTGAAGTCGGCGGAGGCGAACGCGGAGAAGCTGACGGTGTCGGCGACGATTCTCGAGAAGCACCCCATCCGCCTCAAGACGATCCAGGCCTGCGTCCCGGGCGACATGAAGATGGAGCGGGCGACGGTGACCCTTCGCGGGACGGTTTCGGCCTTCGGGATGTTGCTCCAGCTGAAGGCGAAGGTCTCGAACACGACCTACGAGCTGGGGGACAAGGACCCGAAGAAGAACGAGAAGCAGGCGCAGCTGCGCGAGGCGCTGGGCCAGGGGAAGAAGAAATTCCGGATCACGGGCGATCTCGTCGAGCGCGACAAGCGCGAGGTGCTCGTGATCGAGTCGTTCGAGTCGGTGGAGTGGAAGGATTGACCGGGCCGGATCTTACCGCTGATAGCGCCGCGCGCGCGTGAGGCGCCGGAGGCGGGTGTTGGGACCCGGGGGACCTCCCTGCGACCCGCCGTCGCCGGAAAATCCCTGCGGGACGCCGCCCCCCGTGAGAGCCTCGAGATCTTTCTGGACCTCCGCCGGGGTGGCGTGGCGGAGTTCGCGCGCCTTCGAGAGCATCTTCCGAATGATCCAGTCCGCCTTCACCGACACCGCGGGATTCTTCGACCGCGGGATCGGAACCGCGCTCTCCACCTGCTGCTTCGCGACGAGCTGCGGCGTCTTCCCGGGAAAGGGCACGTCGCCGGTCTCCATGTGGAAGAGGATCGCCCCGAGCGAATAGATGTCGGTGCGTGTGTCGATGTCTTTCTCTCCCCGCACCTGCTCCGGAGAGCGGTAGTAGGGCGCCGCCGTGCCCGCCGCCCCCAGCGTCGGAAAACCGAGGCCGCACACCTTCACGAGTCCGTCCCGCGTCACGAGCAGATCCTTCGGCTGGAGGTCGCCGTGCAGGATTCCGTGGCGGTACGCATGGTCGAGCGCCCGCGCCGCCTGCAGCGCGTACACCAGGGCCCGTTTCTCCTCGAGAGGCCCGCCCCGGCGGAGCAGCTCCGCGACGGACGGTCCGTCCACGAACTCCATCACGCTGTAGTACAGCCCGTTCGCGGAATTGACGTCGATCCCCTGGACGAGGTTCGCGTGGGTCAGCCGGGCGGCCGCCCGGGCCTGTTTCAGGAACCGGTTGCGCACGACCGGCTCGGCCCCGTGGCGCGACGCGAGCACCTTGATCGCCACCGTCCGGTCCATCGAAAGCTGGAGCGCCTTGTAGACCGACCCCGTCGACCCGTGGCCGAGCTTGGAGATGAGGCGGTAGCCGGGGATTTCCTGGTGGCCGTGGTGGGCGCCCTCGTGGAGGAGCACCTTGTGGACCTGCTCCTCGGTGAGGTACCCGAGCCGGACCATGAGCTCGCCCATCCGGAGCGGGGTGCCGCCCCGTTCGCGCTTCTTTTCCTGGAGCGCGAGGACCTCGTCGACCCGCTGCAGCGTGGTGAAGCCCAGCTTGATGGCCAGTTCGCCGAAATGGGCGTCGGAACTTGGGTGCATGACAAGTCCGATTCTACTCGCCTTGAGGGACTACGGCAAACGGAGGGAAAGGGCGAGTCCTGGGTCCCGAGTCCTTGGTCCTGGGCCGGTCCGGAGTCCTGTGTCCGGCGTCGGTCCGAAGTTCGGAATCGTGCGGTTTCATCGGGCTCCAAGGCACTCCTGTATATGACGGCCATCCGGAGATTCGAGGACATCGAGGCCTGGAAGGCGTCGCGACGACTGAGCCGGGAGTTTTCCCGAATTCACAGGGAAACAAGGGCGTTCACGAACCCATTCCTCGTGACCCAGTTGAACAAGTGCGCCGATTCCGCGATGTCGAACATCGTCGAGGGATTCGATTCGGGGTCGGACCCCGAATTCCACCGATTCTTGAGGATCGCCTACCGCTCCCTTTCGGAATTCCAGTCTCATCTTTACACCGCATTGGACGAAGGCGGCATCGACCGGAAATCCTTCGATCTCTTGTACGGGATGGCGCGAGAAGCGAAGGCCCTGATCGGCGGTTTCATCCGTTATCTGAAAAAACCGCGACCCCTGGGACCCCGGACTTCGGACTGACCTTGGACTTTCCTTGGACCAAGAACAGGCTTTGGACCCAGGACAAAGGACTCCGGACTCGTCCTAAGAGCCCGGTCCCTTGTTCGGTGAGTTCCGCTGTGATAGCTTCCGTCCCCTGATGATAGATTTTCGGGGCATCGAAGCCGAGTGGTTCCGCCGCTGGGAGGAGCAGAAACTCCACGCGACGCCCGCCTCCCCCAAGCGGAAATATTACGTTCTTGAAATGTTCGCCTACCCCTCGGGCGACATCCACGTCGGCCACCTCCGGAACTACATGATCGGCGACATCGCCGCCCGGTACCGGATGATGACGGGATACGACGTCCTCCATCCCCCGGGGTGGGACGCGTTCGGCCAGCCGGCGGAGGGCGCCGCGATCAAGTACTCCATCCCCCCCCGCGAGTGGACGATCCGGAACATCGAGACGGGCCGGACCACGCTCCAGCGCATGGCCGTGACGTACGACTGGGAGCGCGAGATCCGCACCTGCGAGCCCGACTACTACAAGTGGACCCAGTGGATTTTCCTCCAGCTCCACAAGGCCGGCCTGACGTACCTCGCGCCGTCGTGGGTCAACTGGTGCCCGAAGGACGAGTGGGCGCTCACGAACGAGCAGGCCGAGGGGGGCGTCTGCTGGCGGTGCAAGAACCCGGTCGTGAAGAAGAAGCTCGACCGCTGCTGGTTCTTCCGGTACTCGAAGTACGCCGAGCGCCTCCTCAAGGATATCGACAAGCTCACCGCGTGGCCCGAGAGCGTCCGGACAATCCAGCGGAACTGGATCGGGCGCAGCGAGGGGACCGAAGTTGATTTCGACCTCGAGGGAAGCGGGAAGATCCGCGTCTTCACGACGCGCCCCGACACGATCTACGGCGTGACGTTCATGGCCGTGTCGCCCGAGTCGCCCCTCGCGGAGTCGCTCCCGACGCCCGATCAGCGCGAAGCGGTCGCGGAGTACGTCCGGAAGGCGCTCGTGCGCGACGAGGCCCAGCGCGAGAAGGAGAAGGACGGCGTCTTCACCGGCCGGTTCGCGGTCAACCCGTACAACGGAGAGAAGGTCCCGCTCTGGGTCGCGGACTACGTTCTCGGCGGCTACGGCACCGGCGTCGTCATGGGCGTTCCGGCGCACGACCAGCGCGACTTCGAGTTCGCGAAAAAGTACGGGCTCCCGATCAAGATCGTCATCGAGCCGTCGACCGCCGGCAAGCCGGTCCAGGCCGGCCGCGGCTCGGTCAGCATGGGATTCGGCAAGCCGCTCCAGTCCGCCGAGCTGACCGAAGCGTACGTCGAATCGGGCCGCATGGTGAACTCCGGGCCGTTCGACGGGACGCCGAATGAAGAGGGGATCCGGAAGGTCACCGAGCACGCCGCTTCGAAGGGGTTCGGCGGGCCCGCGGTGAACTACAAGCTCCGCGACTGGCTCATCTCGCGCCAGCGGTACTGGGGCTGCCCGATCCCGATCATCCATTGCCCGAAGTGCGGCCCCCAGCCGGTGCCCGAGAAGGACCTGCCCGTGATTCTCCCGACGAACATCACCCACTTCGTCCCGAAGGGGAGGTCGCCGCTCGCGGACTCCCCGGAGTTCATGAACACGACCTGCCCGAAGTGCGGGGGCGCCGCCCAGCGCGATCCCGACACGATGGACACGTTCATCGATTCCTCGTGGTACCAGTTCCGGTACGTCGACCCGAAGAACGACCGCGAGATCTGGCGGAAGGAAGAAATTCAGAAGTGGGCGCCGGTCGACCTCTACATCGGCGGCATCGAGCACGCGCGCGGCCACTGCCTCTACTTCCGGTTCATCACGAAGGTCCTGCATGATCTCGGCCACTGCCCGGTCGACGAGCCCGCCGTCCGCCTCTTCAACCACGGCATGGTCTGCGACGAGAAGGGCGAGATCATGTCGAAGTCGAAGGGGAACGCGGCCTCGCCCGCGGCGATCCTCGAAAAGTGGGGCGTCGACGTCTGCCGGCTGGCCATGTCGTTCTTCGCGCCGAGCGAGGACCAGATCAAGTGGAGCGAGAACGGCCTCGTCGGGGCGGAGCGGTTCATCCGGCGCGTGTACGAGGTCGCGGACCGCGTGAAGGACTACCCGTCGGGACCCGTGGATCGCTCCAAGCTCCATCCGAAGGTCCAGCCGGTCTGGAGAAAGCTCCACCAGGTGATCCGCAAGGCGGTCCACTCGTTCGAGGAGGACCTCCATTTCAACACGGTCATCTCGCAGGTGATGGAGCTTTTCAACCTCCTTGGCGAGAACTGGAATTTCGGGAAGCCCGAAGGGGGCGACGACGACCGGCGCGCGGTCCGGCAGGTCGCCCTCGATGTCGTGAAAATCCTCGCCCCGATGACGCCGTTTCTCGGCGAGGAACTACATCGGCGTCTCGGCGGCAAGGGCTCCGTCTTCCGGTCGGGCTTCCCCGCGTTCGATGCCGAGGCCGCGAAAGAGGATCAGGTCGAGATCGTCGTGCAGATCAACGGCAAGGTCCGCGGCAAGATCGTCGTGTCGGCGGACGCGCCGGAGGAACAGGTCCGGGCCGCCGCGCTCGCGGAATCCTCGATCGCGAAAGCCCTGGAAGGGAAACCGCCCCGGAAGGTGATCGTGGTGAAGGGTCGGCTCGTGAACGTGGTGGTCTAACTTCAGAGCTCACTTCTCGGGCAGGTTCAACTCCGGCAGGGCGTCCGTCCCCCTCGCGGTAAGCTCCATCGAATGGCGGCCGTACGTCCGTCGCACCACGCCGCCGTAGGACTTGCCCTCGTACGCCACGGAAAAGGGGACCTCCGGGCTGCACCAGGTGACGAGCGTCGTCTCGCGGCCGTCAGGGTAGGTCGCCTTCGACGTGAGCCGGGTACAGTCGTACGCCTTGCCCGTCGTGGAGATCGTGATCCGCTCCTTCGCGACCTCGACCCGCGTCTTCGGGTCGGGATTGTGCGTCTTGGGCCCCTCGATGGGGTTGCCCGCGGCGTCCTTGCCCGGGTAGAGCTTCTGCGGACGGGCCGTGCCGAGCTCCCCGACCCAGATCTGGAGCGGCTTTCCGGTCTTGTCGACCTGGACCTTGGAAACGATGCGACCCGTCTCCTCGTCGGTGCGGTTCTCGATCCAGTAGCGGTCCCCCTCCAGCCCGACGACGGCGACCCGGGTCGAGATCGGGTTGGAGATCCCTTCGGTCCGGACGGTGTAGAGCACCCACTGCCCCAGCTTGAGCTGGGAGGCCTCCTGGACGCTGAGGGACATGACGACCCCCAGCTCCTGCCTCCTCATCGCCTCGGAATCCGCGTGCTTCGGGGGCGCCTGGCAGGCCCCGAGGGCGAGAAGGACCACCGCCATGGAACGCTTCATGGGGTTTTCCTCACAGTGAAACCGGATTCTAGTGATCCCCGCCATTGGGCGCAATGGCGGGCGTGGTGGCGCCTATTCCCCGATTCCCGTTTCACAGGCTATTGGCGGGGAGCTTGAAGCCAAACGGAGAATGGGAATCGGGGTACGGGGAGCATGGCCTTCCTCATCACTCCCCTTCAGACCTGGGATGCCTACGTCTTCTTCGGACGAGAGGCTCGCCGCTTCGCCCGTTCCTCCATGAGCTTCCGGATCGAGGTCTCGTAGCCCGACTCGTTCGGTCGGTAGTAGGTCTGGCCCTTCAAGCCCTCAGGCAGGTGACCGTGCCCGGGGACGCCGCCTTCCGCGTCGTGGGCGTACTCGTAGCCCGCGCCGTACCCCAGGTCTTTCATCAGGCCGGTCGGCGCGTTCCGGAGGTGGAGCGGCACCCCTTCGTGCGGTTTCGTCCGGACGTCTTCGCGCGCGGCCTTCATCGCGAGGTAGCTCGCGTTCGACTTCGGGGCCGTGGCGAGGTAGGTCGCGGCCTGCGCGAGCGGAATCCATCCCTCGGGCATGCCGATGAAATCGACGGCGTCCTTGGCGGCGATGGCGACCGTGAGTGCGCGCGGGTCGGCGTTGCCCACGTCCTCGCTCGCGAAGACCACCATCCGGCGCGCGACGAAGAGCGGGTCCTCGCCCCCCTCGAGGAGGCGCGCCATCCAGTAGAGCGCCGCGTCGGGGTCGCTTCCGCGCATCGACTTGATGAACGCCGAGGCGAGGTTGTAGTGCTCCTCCCGGTCGCGGTCGTGGCGGGCGACCAGGCGCGGCACGACCGCCTGGAGATCCTTCAAGGTGACGGATCGGGCGCCGCCGGCCGTCCTCGGGGCGGAGGAGACGCCGAGCTCCAGGAAGTTGAGCGCCTCGCGCGCGTCGCCGTGGGACATCCGGGCGATCCAGTCGAGCGCCGCGGGCTCCGCCTCGACGCGCTCCCGACCCAGCCCCTTGTCCCGGTCCTTGAGGGCGCGGTCGAGGATCGTCCTCAGCTCCGCCTCCTGCAGCGGCCGGAGGACGAGAACGCGGCATCGCGAGAGGAGGGGCGCGGTCAGCTCGAACGAGGGATTCTCGGTGGTGGCGCCGACGAGGATGATCGTGCCGTCCTCGATGAAGGGAAGGAAGGCGTCCTGCTGGGCGCGGTTGAAGCGGTGGATCTCGTCCACGAAGAGCAGCGTGGGCTTGCCGTCCTGGGAGCGCCGGGCCTGGGCCTGCGAGATGGCCTCGCGGACTTCCTTCAAGCCGCTCGTAACGGCGCTGAAGGGCGCGTGGGGGAGGTTGAGTTTCGCGGCGAGCAGGCGGCCGAGCGTCGTCTTGCCCGACCCGGGCGGGCCCCAGAGGACGAGGGACGGCGGAGGGACTCCCGCGGTGATGAGGCGGGTGAGGGGGCGGTCAAACCCGAGCAGCTCCTCCTGGCCGACGTACTCCTCGAACGACGCCGGGCGCATCCGATCGGCGAGGGGGACCGGTCCGCGGCGGGGTTCGGTGAAAAGCTCCATCGGTTTTCAGACCCAGAGTCCGCCGCCGACGTCGAGCACCGCGCCGGTGACGTAGGAGGCCGCGTCGGACGCGAGCCAAGCGACCGCCTCGGCGATTTCTTCCGGCCGGCCGAGCCGCTTCATCGGCACGAGCGGCTCCAGCTCTTTGACGTCTTTGGCGGAATAGGCGTAGGTGCGGATGTATCCCGGCGCGACCATGTTGGCCCGGATTCCGTGCGACCCTTCGGCCCGCGCGACCGACTTCGTGAAGACCGCGAGCGCCGTCTTGGCCATCGCGTACGCGACGTAGTGCGGGTTGCCCCGGACCGTCTGGGAGACCGTCCCGCCCAGGTTGACGATCGATCCGCCTCCGCCGCGCCGCAGGAGGGGCAGGACCTCGCGCGTGCAATTGAGCGCCGTTCGCACGTTGGAATCCCAGAGCTTCTCCCACTGGTCGAGTTCCATCTTGCCGACCCGCGTGGGAAAGAAGTCGCCGACGTTGTTGACGAGCAGGTCGAGGCGTCCCCATTTCTTGAGCGCGGTCCGCACCAGCTTGCGGGCGCCGTCGGGACGGCGGACGTCGGCCCGGACGATCTGATGGTCGTGCCCGCCCATGGCCTTTTCGGCGGCGCGCGCCGGTCCCGGGCTCGAGAGATGGTTCAGCGTCACCGCGTAGCCGGCCCGCGCGAGACGCACGGCGATCGCGAGCCCGATCCCCCGGGTGCTCCCCGTCACGAGCGCGGCTTTCATTGCGACTTCCATGAAACCATGAGCTCCCCGAGGTTGTCCTGGAGGGCGTGGGGCGCGCCGGATTTCCACCCGTTTGCCAGGATCGAGAAGATAAGCGTATCGCCGTCGGGCGTCTCCGCGTACCCCGAAAGGGAAGAGACCCCCGAGAGGGTGCCGGTCTTGGCCCGGAGGCGGCCCCCGGTTGAAGCCATGCGATCCTTGAGCGTCCCCGTCGCGCCCGCCACCGAGAGCGACCCGACGAACGATTTTCCCCCGCGGTGGGTGCGCATGAAGGCGAGCAGTTTGACCATCGATTCCGCCGACATCCGGTTCTCGCGCGCCAGCCCGGAGCCGTCCACCATCTCGGCGTCGGTGATTCCCACTTCCGTCCGGAGGAAATCCTGGACCACATCGATGCCCGTCGCGGTCGTCCCGGCGCCGCGGAACCGGAACCCGAGGAGCTTCAAGAACATCTCGGCGTACAGGTTCTGGCTGACCGTGTTGCAGGGTCCCACGGCCTCTTCCAGGCCATGCTCCGCAAGCAGCAGTTCGGTGTGGCGTCCCTCGAGTTTCAGTTCATGCGAGACGACGACCTCGCCCGCGACCCGGATCCCCTCGGCCTCGAGCGTCTCCTTCAGGACCGTCCCGAAGTACCGGGCGGGATCCTTGATGGCGATCCACGCGACGCGCTGCTTGGTTCCCACCTTGAGCTCGCCGTTGACCGTGATGCGGTTGGAGCCCTCCGCGCGGACGAATCCGAAGGGGGTCGCGGGATTCCCGCGCACGGTCGTCGAGCGGTTGACGATCGTGACGTACTTCGTGTCGGGACGGACGGTGATCTTCGCCGGATCCCCGGCGTTCGCCCCGGCCTCGTAGAGGAGGTCGACGCAGTTGTCGTTGAAGGAAAGCCCGCCGACGGCGGCGCACCACCAGGCGTTCTGGTCGTACCGCTCCTCGATCCACAGCGGATTGATCACCACGTCGTCGAAGATCCCCGGATGAACGACGAGGTTGCCCGCGAATTCCTTCGGCCCCGCCTGCTTCAAGCGCGCCGCGGCGTCCCGGAACAGTCGGGTGGGGTCGTCGCCGTACAGCCGGCCGCCGATCAGCGGGTCGCCGGCGCCGAAAACGTGGAGGTCGCTCGAGCCTTCCCCCCAGGCGAGATTCGTCCGGTACCGGTACCCGGGTCCGAGCTTGGCGAGGGCGCACGCGGTCGTGAGGAGCTTGGTGTTCGAGGCGAGGCGGAGAACTTTTTTCGAGTCCCGGTCGTACACCGGGGCCCCGGCCTGCGTCGAGTATATGAGGATTCCGAGCCGCCCTCCGGTGACGCCGGAGCGCGCGACCGCCGCGTCGGCGCGGTCGGCGAGCCGCGGCTCCTGCAGCCCGGCGGAAATGGAGACGAGCGCCGCTACGAAGAGCGCGAGGCGCACCATGACGGGCACTTTAGCAGACTTCAGACTTCCGGCATCAGACTTCACAGGGAGGACCTCGGGTGACTCGTCCAACCATTTCGTTTGACACTCGGGAATCGTCCGTCTATATAATCGGCTTTTCCGCCGCCCCCGAAGGGGAGAGGGGAGCCGTCGGGCGGCGTTTCCAGTCTATGTGCGGGGGTCCCCGTGCCTCGTGATTCCCGGCCCCTCGGCCAGCTCCTCAAGGACATGGAGCTGGTGAACGAGGGCCAGATCCAGGAAGCGCTCGCCATCCAGCGGAAGAAGGGCGGCGCCATCGGCGACGTCCTCGTCGAGCTCGGCTACGTCACGCCCCAGGAGCTGCTCCTCGCCCTCGGCGCCCAGCGGGGGATGGAGGTCGTCCAGCTCGACGAGATGGAGCTCCCGACCGACGTCACGGACAAGGTCCCCGCGACGCTTGCCAAGTCGTTCAAGGTCGTCCCGATCAAGTGGGACCCCGCGACCAAGACCCTGACGGTCGCGATGGCCAACCCGCACGACATCAACATCCTCGACGACCTCCGGTACACGCTCCATTGCGAGGTCGTCGGCGCCGTCGCCAGCCACGAGGCGGTCGACCGCGCGCTGCAGAAGTACTACGCCCACGAGGCGCAGAGCCTCAGCCAGGTGCTCACGGAGCTCGGCGAGGGCGACCTCAAGTTCGAGGAGCTGAAGGACGCCGTCCGCAAGAAGGGCACCGCCTACAACGTGGACGAGATGATCAACGCGGCGCCCGTCGTGAAGCTCCTCAACCTCATCCTCGTCACCGCCATCAAGGCCCAGTCGTCCGACATCCACTTCGAGCCGTTCGAGAACGAGTTCAAGGTCCGGTACCGCGTCGACGGCGTGCTGTACGAGATGGAGGCGCCGCCGCTCCACCTCGCCCTGCCGCTCATCTCGCGCGTCAAGGTGCTCTCGAACCTCGACATCTCGGAGACGCGCCTCCCGCAGGACGGCCGCATCCTCCTCACGGTGGGCGGGCGGCCCGTCGACCTCCGCATCTCGACACTCCCCACGATCTTCGGCGAGAGCGTCGTCATGCGCGTCCTCGACCGGAGCGTCGTCAAGCTCGACCTCGACAACGTCGGCCTCCGCGAGGACGAGATGAAGATGCTCAAGGACCTCATCAACCTGCCCCACGGCATCATCATCGTCACGGGGCCCACGGGGTCGGGCAAGACGACGACGCTTTACTCGGCCCTCAATTTCGCCAACGACATCCGCTGGAAGATCATCACGACCGAGGACCCGGTCGAGTACGACCTCGACGGCATCATCCAGTGCCAGATCAACGACGACATCGGGGTCACGTACGCCAACCTCCTGCGCAGCATCCTGCGCCAGGACCCCGACACGATCCTCGTCGGCGAAATGCGCGACCTCGAGACGGCCCAGATCGCCGTCGAGGCCGCCCTCACCGGCCACGTCGTGTTCTCCACGCTCCACACGAACGACGCGCCGAGCTCGATCACGCGCGTGCTCGACCTGGGGGTCGAGCCCTTCCTGATCTGCGCGTCGGTCGAGTCGATCGTGGCCCAGCGGCTCGTGCGGCGCATCTGCGTGAAGTGCAAGGAGGAGATCCAGCCGACGGAGGAGATGCTCATGGAGCTGGGCCTCCTGCCGACGGATGTGAAGAACAAGAAGTTCTGCTGGGGACGGGGCTGTCCCGCGTGCAACGGCACGGGGTACCGGGGCCGGCAGGCCATCTTCGAGATCATGCTCCTGAACGAGCGCGTCAAGGAGCTCATCATGGCCCACTCCTCGACCGAGCAGATCCGGCACGTGGCCCGGGAGCAGGGGATGCGGACCCTGCGGGAGTCGGGCCTGCTCGCGATTTTCGACGGCCACACGACGATCGAGGAAGTGGTCCGGGAGACGTTGTTCGCCGGGCAGTAGTCGCGTCCGGAGCCGGAAGTCGGAACGATGCTGTTTGGCGGGATTTGAGCGCTCTGTTAAGATCGGGCGCCACGGGCAAGGAGGAGTCGCATGGCGGGGTTCACCGTCGAGGCGGTCGACAGCGCCGGCAAGAAAATCAAGGTGGATGTCGAAGCCGCCTCGGCCAACGAGGCGATCTCGAAGATCAAGGGCCGGGGATTCAAGCCGGTCAACGTGAAGGAGAAGGCGGGCGCCGGGATGCTCGCCGGGGCGGCCCCCGGGGCGTCGGGCGAGCACAAGGCGGGCACGGCCCCCACGGCGGGCCAGGGCCAGGTCGCCGCGGCCTTCGCCGGCGTGGGCGGCGGCGCCAAGAAGGCGCGCCGGACCATCTTCATGGGCCGGGTGAAGCACAAGCAGCTCACCCAGTTCACCCAGCAGCTCTCCGTCCTCATGGACGCGGGCCTTCCCGTCGTCCGCAGCCTCAAGATCCTCTCGAACCAGATGCGCCCCTGCCTCCTGAAGAACATCACCGCGGAGGTCGCGGAGGACGTCGAGACCGGCTCCTCCCTCTCGGAGGCCCTGAACAAGCACCCGAAGACCTTCGACAAGCTCTTCGTGAACATGGTGAAGGCGGGCGAGGCGGGCGGCGTGCTCGACGTCATCCTCCAGCGCCTCGCGGCCTTCATGGAGCGCATGGAGGCCCTGAAGCGGAAGATCATCGGGGCGTCGATCTACCCGATCGTCGTCATCACGATCGCGATCGCGGTCGTGCTCGCGATCATGACCTTCATCGTCCCGAAGTTCGAGGACGTCTTCAAGTCGGTCAAGGTCGCCATGCCCCCGATGACCATGTTCCTCATGGGCATCTCGAACTTCGTGAAGAACTACTGGTTCATCCTGCTCGGCGCGCCGGTCGTCCTCTTCTTCATCCTGAAGGCGTGGGGACGGACCAAGGGCGGGCGCCACACGATCGACCGGGTGAAGCTGCACGCCCCGCTCCTCGGGCCCATCATCAAGAAGTCGATCATCGGCCGGTTCTGCCGCACGCTGGGGACCCTGCTCCAGTCGGGCGTTCCCATCCTCGAGGCCCTGAACATCGTGAAGAACGCGACGGGCAACGAGGTGGTGGCCTCCGCCATCGGCAAGGTCCACGATTCGATCCGCGAGGGTGAATCGATCGCCGAGCCGCTCGCGCAGAGCGGCGTCTTCGACGACATCGTCATCAACATGATCGACGTCGGCGAGGAGACGGGCGAGCTCGACAAGATGCTCCTGAAAATCGCGGACAACTACGACGCGGAGGTCGACGCCGCCGTCGGCGCCCTCATGAGCATCCTGGAGCCGCTCCTGATCGTCGGCCTGGGATTCACGGTCGGCTTCATCGTCGTCTCCCTCTTCCTGCCGCTGGTCAGCCTGCTGCAAGGGATCGGGACGTCGAAGGGCTAGACTGGGCCCAAGACTCAGTGACCAAAAAGGGCGCCTCCCACGGGGGGGCGCCTTTTTTCTTTGACGGCGAGGTCCAGGCTTCCGGATCCCAGGTCCCCGTCCGCGTCGAGCGTCAAGTTTCCAGCCGAATTCCCGCGGGGTGCTTCAGGCTCGAAGTCCGCACCCTCGCGATGCGGGGAATGGGCGGCCGGAAACGGGGAGCTTCACGATGACCCTCCGCGCCCGCATGATCGGCGGGGTGACGGGGGTCCTCCTCCTCGTCTGGGCCCTGGTGACCCTCAACCTGATGATCGACGGGTACGCCCGCCAGAAGGCCCACGCGCAGGACAAGGCGAGGTTCCTCGGGATCGTCCTCGAGGCGTGGGTGAACGAGGCGCGCGATCCCAGCGGGGGCCTGAAGGACTTCGAGCGGCGCCTTTCCGACGCAGGCCTCGTCGACGGCTGGCTCATCGCCGCCCGGGACAAGGGCCGCTGGATCGTCCGCTCGTCCCGGCCGCTCGAGACCGCCGTCCCGCTCGAAGACGCGCCCCTCCTGCAGGCCGCGCTCGACTCCGAGCACATCCAGGTGAGAACCGACGCGGAGCGCCGCCACGCCTACCTGCGCATCGCCGGCGGCCCCGAGGTGGTCTACGCGGTCCGGCTCGATCTCAAGCCCGACCTGGAACCGTCCCAGCCGGTCACGAACACCCTCTGGGCCAGCGTCGCGATCCTCGTCCTGGGGGCCTTCACCCTCGTCCTCCTGACGTACGCCCTCCTGAACCGGCTCGTCCTCGCGCCGCTCGCCTCGATGGTCGAGGCCTCCCGCCGGGTCTCCGAGGGGGACTATTCGCGCCGCATCCCCGCGCCCGCCCGGCGCGACGAGGTCGCCACGATGATCCAGGCGTTCAACTCGATGATGGAGAAGCTCGACGCCTACCACCAGACGCTCCAGGAGGACATCAAGAAGGCGCGGGACCGCATCACGAATACCGAGCGCAAGCTCTTCCATGCCCAGCGGCTCTCGACGACCGGCACGCTCGCGGCGGGGATCGCCCACGAGATCAACAATCCGCTCGGCGGCATGATGAACGCGGCGGGGGCCCTGCGGTCGGGCAAGCTCGATCCCGCGAAGCAGGCGGAATACCTCGAGCTGATTTCCGACGGCCTCACCCGGATCCGCGGGATCGTCCAGAAAATCCTCCACTACCGGCCCATGGCGTTCCAGGCGGTGCCGGTCTCCCTGAGGGAAATCGTCGTGCGGTCGATCGCCTTCCTGGAACACAAGGCGCGCCAGAAAAAGGTCGAGATCCGCAACGATGTCGACCCGGCCCTGCCGCCGATCCACGGCGACCCCCTGGAGCTCCAGCAGGCCCTCCTGAACATCCTGATGAACGCGGTGGATGCCTGCGAGGAGGGGAAGGGGAGGATCCGGATCAGCCACCAGACCGTGGGGGACGACGTACGCATCTCCATTACCGACAATGGGATAGGTATGACGCCCGAAGAGGCGGACCGCGCGCTCGACCCCTTCTACACCACGAAAGACGCGGGGGAAGGGTCGGGCCTGGGCCTGCCGGTGGCCTCGAACATCGTCGAAAATCACGGCGGGCGGCTCCGCATCCGGAGCAAGAAGGGGGAGGGGACCGAGGTGACGATCGAGCTCCCCCTGGGACCTCCCGCGGTTCACAAGTGAACCGCCCCGGACGGGCGGGGGTTGAAAGTCATATGTCAAATCCGTAAAGTACGGCCTCCGGAAGGGGGGGGCTCGCCCCGAGCGTGTCGAGGGGCGGTGGACGCTCCGCTTAGGAGGCCGGGATGATCAAGACCAACGTCGACCAGCTCGTCGAGTGCGCCGTCGCCGGACGGATCGCCCACCCCCGCCGCGACGGCAACGACCTCCGGCCCGCCGCCGACGGCTCCTCCCTCGTCGCCGCGGGCGCCGGGGGCATCGTCTTCAACGTCAAGGTGGGCGACGCCGCCGGCGGATGGGCGGGCGCCGACCACGTCGAGCCCGGCGTCGCCATCCGGTGCGACGATTCCCGCGAGAACGACGCCCTCGCCGCCTTCGCCTGCATCGGCAACGAGGCCGTCATCACCGACGCCGTCTTCGAGGGCAAGGACGTCAAGCTCAAGGGGGCCACCGGCGTCGTCACCGGCAAGCACAGCCACGGCGACCGCGTCCACATCTACTTCCCCAAGCGCGTCGTCGAGCGGCTCTGCATCGGCGACTCGATCCAGGTCCGCGCCGCGGGCACCGGCCTGCGCTTCATCGACTACCCCGACATCGCGATCATGAACCTCGGCCCCAAGCTCTTCCGCGCGCTCAATCCCTCCGAGAAGAACGGGAAGGTCCGCATCCCCGTGGCGAAAGTCATCCCCGGCAAGCTCGCGGGGGCGGGGCTCGGCGCCGCCCACCCGGGGTCGGGCGGATGCGACATCCAGACGAGCTCGCCCGAGGTCCTCAAGGAATTCACCCTCGACCAGGTGCGCCTGGGAGACCTGGTCGCGATCACGGACCACGACGCCACGCACGGCCACCGCTGGCAGCCGGGCGCCGTCACCATCGGCGTCGTTTCCCACGGCACGAGCCGCTTCGCGGGCCACGGGCTGGGCGTGAATCCGGTCTTCACCTCCCCCCGCGGCACCCTGGAACCGATCTTCACCCGGAAGGCCAACCTGGCGGAGCTCATCGGCCTGGCCTGACGTGGCAAAGCGGTCGGGAAGCCGGTAAATTGAGAGGGGAGAGGGGACCGGCGACCATGACGGAAATCGACGAAATTCGGGCGAAGTACGAGTCGGGCGAGCTTGATTACATCAAGGCCGACCTCGAGCGCTTCATCATCGCCCACGCCCAGGAAATCGAGAAGTACAAGCGGGACCAGGTCGACCGCGGGCTTCCCTCCATCTCCGACGACACCGCCATCAAGTTCTTCATCATCCAGAACCGCAGCATCAACCCCGAGCGCGAGATCCTCGAGCAGGTCGCCGAGATCGAGCGCGAGAAGTGGATCCAGGGCGTGAAGACGGGCTGCGCTCCCGACCCGCAGGCCGTCTGCCAGGAGTGGGCGTCGAAATATTCCGCCGGCTGGCGCGCCCACCGGGTCACGAGCATCGTGTACGTCTTCGAGCGCGAGAAGGACCGGTTCCTGCAGGTCCTGCACCACCACGCGGGCGCGGCGGGATGAAACTCGCGGAACGGAACGGAATCTACCTCGCGGAGAACGCCACCGTCGTCGGCGATGTGCGGCTCGCGCGGGGCGTCAACATCTGGTACGGGGCCGTCCTGCGGGGCGACATGGCTCCCATCACCGTCGGCGACTACACGAACATCCAGGACCTCTGCGTCCTCCACTGCGATCCCGGCCTCGAGCTGACGATCGGGAAGTTAGTCACCATCGGTCACGCGGCCGTCATCCACGGGAAGTCGATCGCCGACAAGTGCCTCATCGGGATGGGCTCCACGCTCTTGGCGGGCAGCGAGATCGGTGAAGGATGCATCGTCGCGGCCGGCGCGCTCGTCCGGGAGAATCAGAAAGTTCCGCCGCGATCGGTCGTCGCGGGCGTTCCCGCGAAAGAGATCGGCCGGGTCACGGACGAGCAATTCGCCACGTTCGAAGATCGGGCGATGCGGTACCACGCGACCGCCGTGCGCCACGCCGAGGGGAAGATCGACCCGAAGTTCATGAAGGAATACACGCCGGGCCGCAAGCCGCCGGGCTACTGACGGGCGATCGCGAGGATCGCGCGCGCCAGCTTCGCCGGATCGTGCCGCACGAGATGGGGCCCCGCGACGAATTGGGAAGGGCGGGCCCGACGCGACAAGTCCCCCCGACTCACCTTCTCGAGAAGATCGCCACCCCGGAACTCAAGTCCGTCCGGATCGACAAACTCCGCGCCCTGCAGGGCCCAGTCGGGCGGACGCTTCGTGTTGGCGATCATGAGGTCAGGGGGCTTTCCGAGATACCGGGCGATCTCGCGCACATGGTCGCGCGCCGTGAATCCATCCGTCTGACCCGCCTGCGTGAGGATGTTGAGCACGAAGGCCACGCGCTTCGTTCGGAGAGCCTTCCGGAGCCCGCGCGCCAGCAGGACCGAAACGAGAGCCGTCCGGAGCGAGCCGGGACCGAGGACGACCAGCCCCGCGCGCCGTACGGCGCGGAGCGTCTCGGACGTCGCGTCGATCGCGGGTTGATGAAAGAGCCGCGCGATCGGAATCCTGGGCTTCCGCCGGATGATCTCCCACTCGCCGATCACCGTCTTGCCGTTCTCGAGCCGGGCGGCGATTTGCGCCGAGGCGTCTGACACGGGAATCGCGCGGCCGCGGGCCGGGAGCATCGACTCGAGGGCGCGGACGGCGCGCGTGAGCGTTCCCTCTCCCAGCGTCAGTTCGGCGAGGACCAGGTTTCCAAGGCTCGCGCCCGCCAGGGCGCCGGTCTTGAATCGCCACGTCAAGGCCCGGCCCAGCCGACTCCGGGGGCCGGTCAGGGCCGCCAGGCACGCGCGCAGGTCGCCCACCGAGGGGATGCCGAGTTCCTTGCGCAGCTGGCCGCTGTGGCCGCCGTTGTCCGTCACCCCGACGATGGCCGTGACGTCGGCGCCGCGTCGCCGCAAACCTTCCAGGAGCTGGGCCTGCCCCGTCCCGCCGCCGATCGTGACGATCCGGGTCATGGATGGCGCCCGGCCGCCATGAACAGGATGCGGATCCCGGCGAGTCCCAGCGCCACCGCGAGTCCCCGGACGATCCAAGGTCCCTTGATCCGGGTCGACAGGCGCGCTCCCACCTGGGCGCCGACCACCGCGCCGAGCGCGAGGAAGGCGGTGCGGGCGGCCGTCTCCTCGAACGCGCCGTGCGCCGCATGCTCGATCGTCCCCGCCAGCGCGAGGAAGGCGAGGATGAAATGGGAGGTCGCCGTCGCGACGTGGACGGGAAATTTCAGCAGGTGGATGAGCGCCGGCACGTGGATGATGCCGCCGCCGATCCCGAGCAGGTTCGCGATGTACCCGACGAAAAGACTGAGCACCATGCCCAGCTTGAGTCGTCGCGTGAGGAACGGGGCGTGCGCGCCGGGGTCGGGCGCCGGCGGGGCGGGCTCCGTCGCGACAGGGTCCCGCCCGGGCCGCAACATCAGGTAGGCCGCGACGGCCAGCATCAGGACGCTGAAGAGGATCTCGAAGGAGCGGCGCGGAATGTACGAGATCGTGTGGGCGCCGAGCAGGGCGCCCGGGACGCCCGCGATCGTGAAGAGGATGCCGGACTTGTAGTCGATGCGCTTCATCCGGGCGTAGGCGATCGTCCCGGAGAAGGCGTTGAAGAAGACGACGGCGAGCGAGACGGCGGTGACGATTTCGGGCTTGTCGCCCGGGTAGATCAGGATCAGCGCGGGGACGAGGATGAATCCGCCGCCGGCGCCGATGAGCGTCCCGAGCGTTCCGACCCCGAACCCGAGGAGGACCAGCCACAGGTCTCCGGGCATTACGGGGTCGCCGCTCCTTTCTCGAGCCGGGGGAGGGGCCGGCCGTGACGGGTGCTGTAGTTGTACCGGCTACACCCCTCCGGCGCCACCTTGAAAAGGGTTCGGGGCCGCGCCATAGTGGGGCGATGGAAGCGGACCTCACGCTGACGTGCGTCGACTGCGGCCTCGCGTTCATCTTCTCGGCGGATGAGCGGCGGGAGCACGTCCGCCGGGGCTACGAGCATCAACCCCGGCGCTGCCCCCCGTGCCGGGCCGAGGCGCGCCGTTCCCGCCGCCCGCCGGGTCCCGGCCACATCACCCTCTGCGTCTCCTGCGGGATCGAGGTCGCCCTCCCCGCGCCGCCTCCCCAGGGCCGGAGCGTGCTCTGCGACGTCTGCCGCGCGCGCTGAAGCGCGAGCTCCCAGCTCCCCGTTCCCAGCCTCGCGACGGTCCCCCTGGATTTGGATCCGGATTCGCGAACCCGCATCCGCCTCCGGGTCCGGCTTGAAGCTTGAAGCCGGATTCCCCTTGATTTGACCCGCCGCCGGGGCTATTCTTAGGTCAAGAGACTGAGACTCAGTCTCAATTATAGGACAGGGGATGCGCGTCGACCTCGGGACCTTCCAGGACCGCCTGCGGGGAAGGGGGCTCAAGCTCACCCGGCCCCGCCGGCTCGTGGCCGAGAAGCTCCTCTCGACCCGCGGCCACATCGCCGCGGACGACCTCATCCGGCTCCTCCAGCGGGACGGCACGCCGGTGGGCCGCGCGACCGTCTACCGGACGCTCGCGATCCTCCGGACCGCCGGACTCTTCGACGAGCACGACTTCGGGTCGGGCCACAAGGTCTACGAGCGCGCCCTCGGCCGGCCCCACCACGACCACCTCTTCTGCATCTCCTGCGGCGCCGTCATCGAGTTCCGCGAGCCGCGCATCGAGAGCCTCCAGGACGAGGTCACGCACCGCCACAAGTTCACCGCGATGTACCACAGCCACAAGATTTTCGGCTACTGCCGTCGCTGCCGGAGCCGGGCTCCCGCGAGAACGGAACGGGATGCCTGAGACCCTCGACCGGGCCCCGGCCGGAGCGCGCGTCGTCATCGACGGCGTCGACGGTCCCCTCGGCACGCGCCTCGCCGAGCTCGGCCTTCTCCCGGGCGCCGAGGTCGAGGTGGTCCAGACGATTTCCCTCGGCGGGCCGATCGTCCTCGACCGCCAGGGCTTCCTCCTGGCGATTCGCCGGGACGACGCGCGGTCCATCCGGCTGAGGGGAGGACCGGCATGACCGTCGCCGCGCCTCCCGTCCTCCGTACGGTCGCCCTCGTGGGCAATCCCAACACGGGCAAGAGCACGCTCTTCAACCGGCTCAGCGGCTTGCGCCAGCGCGTCGCGAACTATGCCGGGGTCACCGTCGAACGGCGCGTCGGCCGGGCCACGCTCGGGAACGGCGAAGAAATCCGCGTCATCGACCTCCCCGGCATGCGCAGCCTCGCCCCGAGGTCGCCCGACGAGCGCATCGCGGTGGACGTCCTCCTCGGGCGCCGCGCCGACACCCCCGCGCCCGACGCGGCCGTCGTCATCCTGAACGCTCTCCACCTCGAGATCGGCCTCTACCTCCTGCTCGAGGTGCGCGAGCTCGGCGTCCCCGTCGTCGCGTGCCTCAACATTTCCGACGAGGCGGAGCGCGCCGGGATCGCGATCGACCGCGGGGCGCTCGCGCGCGAGATGGGCGTCCCCGTCGTGCGGACGATCGCCACGCGCGGGGAGGGGATGGACGAGCTGAAGGCCGAGATCGCCCGGGCGACGCTCCTTCCGCGGGTTCCGCCCGTGCCGCTGCCCGAGCCCCTCCACGGCATGTGCGACCGCCTCCGCGGCGCGTGGCCGGGGACGCCCGGCGACGCCGAGATCGCCGACGCGCTCATCGAGGGGCCCGAAGCGGACGGCATTCCCGACGGCGTCCGCGACGCGCTCCGGAACGTGCGGGGCATCGAGACCGGCGGACGCCTGCGCGATCTCGTCGTCGGCGCGCGCCGCCGCCGGATCGCGGAGATCTGCGCCCTCGCGGTCCGCCGCGCCCCCGCCGATCCGCGGCGCGACTGGACCCGGCGGCTCGACCGGACCTTCACCCACCCCGTGGCCGGCTACGCGATCTTCCTCGCGGTCATGGGCCTCGTTTTCGTCGCCATGTTCTGGCTGGCCCAGTTCCCGATGGACTGGATCAAGTCGGGCATCTCGGCGCTCCAGCGGGGGACGGTGGCCGCGTTCGGGGCGGGCGACCTCTCGAGCCTCCTCAGCGACGGCGTCCTCGAGGGCGTCGGCGCCGTGGTCGTCTTCCTCCCGCAGATCGCGCTCCTGTTCATCTTCCTCGGGATCCTGGAGGACACGGGGTACCTGTCGCGCGCGGTGCTTCTCCTCGACCGCCCGATGGCGGCGGCGGGGCTCTCGGGCCGGGGCTTCGTGCCGCTCCTCGGCTCGATGGCGTGCGCGGTCCCGGGCGTGATGGGGACGCTCGTGATCCCCGACGTGCGCGAGCGGCTCGTGACGATTTTCGTGGCGCCGCTCATGACCTGCAGCGCGCGACTGCCGGTCTACTCGTGCCTGATCGGCGTCGTGATCCTCGGCGCCCCGTGGGTCCAGGGGCTCGTGCTCCTGGGGCTGTACGTGCTCGGCGCGGGCTCCGCCTTCTCGCTGGCGTGGGTGCTCCGGAGGGCGCGTCGCCGGGCCGCCCGCACCGATTTCCTCGTCGAGCTCCCGCCGTACCGCTGGCCGACGTGGCGCACGACGGGGATCCAGCTCTGGCAGCGCGTCCGGGCCTTCCTCCGGCGCGCGGGGACGGTGATCCTCGGCATCATGGTCCTGCTCTGGTTCCTCGAGCATCATCCCCGGTCGGCCGACCCGTCGCGCCAGCTCGAGGAGAGCTACGCCGGCCGCGCGGGAAAAATCGTAGAGCCCGCCCTCCGGCCCCTCGGCCACAACTGGAAGACCGGCATCGGCATCCTGACCGCCTTCTTCAGCGCCCGCGAGGTCTACGTGGGCACGATGGGGACGGTGTACGGGGTCGACGGCGCCGGGGACGACGCCACCGAGCTCAAGGAGCGGATGAAGGCCGAGCGCGATCCGGCGACGGGCCGGCCGCACTGGACGCTCGCGGCGGGTCTCTCGCTCATGATCTTCTTCGTCTACGCGATGCTCTGCAGCTCGACGGTCGTGACGGTCTTCCGCGAGTCGGGCTCCTGGCGATGGGCGCTCCTCCAGCTCGGCGTCATGACGGGGCTGGCATGGGTCGCCGCCTTCGCCGTGTACCGCGCGGCGTCGGCGGCGGGGTGGGGAGTCTTGCCATGATCCAGTCGCTCCTCGCCCTGGCCCTCGTCGCCGGCACGTCCGGCTGGCTTGCCGTCCGCGCGATCCGCCTCCTCCGTCGGGGAGGCGCCTGCTCCGGCTGCTCCCTCGCCCCGCTCCGTCCCCGGGCCCGGGGCTAGGAATTCCCATGAATACTCCCCGCGCTTATCGAGACATGACTGAGACTGGGTCTCAGTATCATTGGCGTCTCACTTCCCCCAAACCCCTGGAGGTCCCTCTTCCATGAGAACCCCGACCCTGGTGTGGATCGGACTCGGTGTCCTCTCGATGGCCGCCCTCCCGGCGGGCGCCGACGAGCGGAAGTACACCTACAGCTACGAGGCGAAAACCCTGCCGAAGGGGGTCTTCGAGTCGGAGCACTGGGCGACATTCCGGACCGGCAAGCATGACGGCGACTTCCTCCGCCTCGACCTGCGCGAGGAACTGGAGTACGGCCTCACGGACCGGCTGACCACGGCCCTCTATCTCAATTTCGAGTACCTGCGCGCGGACGGCGTGCCGGGCGTCGACGACGAGACGGAGTTCAAGCTCGAGGGACTCTCGAGCGAATGGAAGTACCGGCTGACCGACGCGGGGATCTTCCCCGTCGGGCTCCTGGCGTACGCCGAGGTCGGGGTCGCCGACGACGAGGTCGAGCTGGAAGCCAAGCTGGTCGCCAGCCGCGAGCTCGGTCCCTGGTCGTTCGCCTACAATCTGGTCCTCGAACTCGCGTGGGAGCAGGAGGAGGGACCCTCGGGCGAAAAGGAATGGGAAAAGGGGTCGCAGATCTCCCACACCGCGGGCATCTCCTACGACGCCGGCTCATGCGTGAACGTCGGGCTCGAGGCGGTCGCGAGGATGAGCCTCGAGGGGACCTTCTCCGAGACCGAGAGCCACTCGTACTTCATCGGGCCGAACGTCCACGTGGCGACGAGCGGCTGGTGGGCGACGCTCACGCTGCTCAAGCAGGTCGACATCAAGGAGAACACCGGCCTGGTCCTCGACGGCCAGGAGCGGTACGAGATCCGGCTGATCTTCGGCATCCATTTCTGATCGGAGCGGCGATGCCCCTGCGGCGGTTCTGGATCTGGCCCCTGGCGGCGGCCCTCTCGGCGCTCCTCTCCGCGTGCGCGGCGTTCATTCCGGAGCCGGAGCCCGTGGACGCGGGCGGCGACGCGTCGACGCTTCGCGACCTCCGGGGCGGGCGGGGCCTCTACATCGACAAGTGCGGCGGATGCCATCGCCTGTACGACGTGGACGCGTACGCCGACGACGCGTGGCGCAGGCACATCCAGGAGATGATCGACCGGGGCAACGTCAAGCTCACGCCCTCCGAGCACGACCTGCTCGCGCGCTACCTGACGACCCTCAACGCCAAGCCGAGGCCCTGATTTGGAATCTGATAAACTGTCGGCGTGATCGTCTTCCGGATCGCCGCGCTCGCCCTGCCCCTGGCCGCGGCGTTCCTGGCGCCCGCCCTCCTCGCCTGGAGGCCGGGGTGGAAGGCGGCGACGCTCGGCCATGCGGCCCTCTGCGCTCCAGTACTTCTCTTTGGCCTGATTGCCGGCGCCGGAATTGCGACTCTCCTGGGCGTCCTCGTTCTCGCCACCGCCTTCGCGATCCTGGCCTCCGGAATCCATCTGGCGTTGGGGCAGGTCGCGGCCGGACTCATCGCCTGCCTCCTCTCGGCCTCCGTCTTCTTCGCGCCGCAAGCCGTCGATGACGCGATCCAGAAGGGGCAAGCCGCCGTCATCTCGTCGCGCATCAATTTCTGCTTCTCCATGAATCCCTGGGCGGGCGTCGCCTCGTCGCTCCTCGGCATGGATGTCCTGCACGACTTCCACTCGCTCTACCGGGCTCATCTCGCCGACTACGTCGACGTTCGCATGCCGGGGTGGGGAGAACTTTCGGCGATGTACGCCATCCTCGGCATCGGGATCGGGGGTGCGGGCCTCTCGCTGCGGCGGCGGTTCGGGCGGAGCCCGGCATGATCTACCTCGACAACGCGGCGACGACCTGGCCGAAGCCCGAATCGGTCTACCGGGCGCTCGACGAATTCGCGCGGAACGCCGCGGCCAATCCCGGCCGGAGCGGACACCGCATGGCCGTCGCGGCCGAGGCGAAAATCGGCGAGGCGCGCTCCCGGGTCGCGAAACTCCTCAACGCGGAATCGCCCGATCGGATCGTGCTCACGCTGAACGCGACCGACGCCCTCAACATCGCGATCAAGGGCATCCTCCGGCCGGGGGATCACGTCGTGACCTCGGTCCTCGAGCACAACTCGATCAACCGGCCCCTCGCGGCGCTGGAACAGGCCGAGGTGATCTCGGTCACCCGGCTTCCGGCCGAACCCGACGGCAGCCTGTCCGTCGACGCGCTCCGCGAGGCGCTGACGCCCGCCACGCGCCTCGTCGCGGTGACGCACGGCTCGAACGTCCTTGGCGTGGTCAACGACGCGGCGGCGCTGGGCGACGTCGCCATGCGACACGGCGCGGTCCTTCTTCTCGACGCGTCGCAGACGGCGGGAGTCGTGCCGATCGACGTGCGCGGACAGCAACTCGACCTCGTCGCCTTTCCCGGCCACAAGGGGTGCCTGGGCCCGATGGGGACGGGCGCCCTGTACGTACGCGCCGGGCTTTCGCTGCGCCCCTTCCGCGAGGGGGGCACGGGGTTCGGCGCGGAGAGCGAACTCCAGCCCGAAGCGATGCCCTTCCGTCTCGAGGGAGGAACGCCCAACGCGCACGGACTCGCGGGCCTCGCCGCGGGACTGGAATTTGTCGAGCGCGAGGGCGTGGCGAAGATCGGCGCCCACGAGCGCGACCTCGCCCTCCGGTTCGCCGAGGAGGCGCGGCGCATCCCCGGCGTCACGGTCTGGAGCGCCCGGAGTCCCGCGAAGCAGATCGGCCCGGTCTCGCTCTCGCTCCAGGGCCGGGAGCCGGGGGAGGTCGGCGCGGCGCTCGACGAGCGGCACGGCATCGCGTGCCGGCCGGGCCTTCACTGCGCGCCGGGGACCCACCGATTCCTCGGGACCTTCCCGAAGGGGACCGTCCTGTTCAGCTTCGGCTATTTCAACACCGTCGCGGACGTGGCGGCGGCCGCCGGGGCCCTGCGAGAATTAGCGGCAGAAAATTGACCGGGCCGGACGTCCGGGTTACAGTGTCGCCCGGTCCCGTCTTGGAGGATTGACCATGCGCCGATTCGCCGCCGCCCTCTTCGTCCTGGCCTTCGCGGCCGGATGCAGCCTCGCCGACCCCGATGTCCGCCAGCGGAAGGCCATCGAGGAGTCCAAGCAGCGCGTCGGCGACCTCGACGCGCAGCTCGGGAAAATCCAGGAGGGGAAGGACGCGCTCGCGTCGGAACCCGCCTCGGACGACAAGACCGCGCGCCTGGCCGATCTCGAAGGCCAGGAGAAGACGATCCGCGAGCAGAAGACGCGGGAAGAGGAAGAGATCAAGCGGCTCGAGGGGGAATTGACGGCGGCGAAGGAGGCGGCCGCGAAAGAGGCCGCGGACAAGGAAGCCGCCGAGAAGGAAGCGGCCGCGAAGGAAGCCGCGGACAAGGAAGCGGCGGCCAAGGATGCGGCGGCGAAGGAAGCCGCGGCGAAAGCGGCGGCCGACAAGGAAGGCGCGGACAAGGATGTGGCGGCCAAGGCCGCGGCCGCGAAGGAAGCGGCGGAGAAGGAAGCGGCCGCCAAGGCCGCGACGGAAAAAGAAGCGGCGGCGAAGGCGGCCTCCGAGAAGGAAGCGGCGGAGAAGGAAGCCGCCGCGAAGGCCGCCGAGAAGCCCCAGGAGCCCGCCAAGCCCGAGCCGCCGAAGCCGGAGCCCCCGAAGCCCGCCGATCCGCCCCCGATGCCCGCCGATCCCCCGAAGCCGGCGGAGCCCGTGAAACTGCCGGAAGCGGGGAAGGGTCAGATCTTCGAGGAAAAGTACGCCGACGTGATCCGCGAGGTCCGGGCGGCGCTCCTCAAGCGCTAGATCATTACCCGGCCGGCGATTCGATTCCTACCCGCGGGGTGATTCTCTCTCCGATTCCGGTTCCAGATTCACACCCTGAGGCTTGAATCTCGAGACTTCGGGATCTGGGATCTTGGATCTGGAATCTGGAAACCCGCCCGCCTATTTCTGGGCGGGCTCCGCCGGCTTGGTGATCGCCTTCTTGATTTCCTCGTCCATCTTGCGGAACCCGGGCGTCACCTCGTCGGAGAGCTTCTGGATGACCTTCTCCACCGCGGACGACTTGTGCATCGAGTAGAGCAGGAATCCGATCACCAGGGGCAGCAGGAGCAGGATCCACGCCATGAGGACGCGGAACAAGTTGGGCTTTGCCGGCGGCATCGCCACCTGCGACGTTTTCACCCCGGCCTTGGTCGCCTCGGGGAGCGGGGACTTCGGGGGAGGCGGCGCCGTCGCGATGCGGAAATCGCTCCCGAGGACCGGATTGCTCGTCGTCGGCGGCGGCGGGGGCGGCGGCAATGGGCCTGACGAGATCGGAGCCTTTGGAACGGTGGCGGGAGGCGGAGGCGGGCCCATCGACCCGGGGACCTTCCGCGGAACGCGCGCGATCGGGGCGTAGACGTACGGCTTGGCTTCCGCGGGTTCCTCGGGGGGCGCGTCGGCCGGAGGTTCGACCGCCGCGGGTTCGTCGGGCGGCAATTCGATCGGCGCCACATCCTTCGCGAGGATCGGCACCGCTTCCGGCGGCGGCTCCTCGATCGTGGGGATGGGCTCCGGCCTCGGAGGCGCCATGTCCTCCGAGCCGCCGATGCCCAGCATCGTCGACCCGCCCAGGTTGTCCGGAAGTTCCGGCGCGCTTTCCATGGAAGCCTCGGCCGGCTGCTCCTCCTTCGACGCAGGAGGCGGCTCCGAGTCAATCCGCTGCGAATAATCCTAATCGCGCACCGTGCGTTCGATCGCCTCCTCGGACTCGTGCGCCGGCGCGTGCTCTTCTTCGGGAATCGGAGGGGGCGTGGGCTCCGG